>PVBE010419005.1_pt1 | contig 25243 bp, 25 predicted proteins | sample 1631181 | NCBI WGS metagenome assembly PVBE01 (sample SAMN08397723, study PRJNA350692) | Marine metagenome, whole genome shotgun sequencing project. | isolation source: water | place: Pacific Ocean | collected 2012-04 | reverse complement strand
GCCGAACCGAACTTTATTCGCTACCCGCAGTTTGAGCCTGACGACCCGGGCTACGAGTTCCAGTGGCATTATCCGCTGATCAACCTCCCTGCGGCCTGGGACCTGACCATGGGGAATCCCAATATTTCGGTGGCCGTTATAGATACAGGCGTGTTGTTGGGGCATGAAGACCTGAACGGTCAGCTTGTCGGCGGTTACGATTTCGTGAGCCAGTTGTCGAATGCAGGCGACGGTAACGGCATTGATCCGGACCCGACCGATCCGGGCGACAGCAATAGTTTTGGTTTCAGTAGTTCCTTCCATGGCACCCACGTCGCAGGCACCGTTGCAGCATCTACAAATAACGACCTCGGTGTCGCCGGTGTGGCGCCGGACGTGCGCGTCATGCCGATTCGTGCACTGGGCCGCTTCGGCGGCGCGAGTAGCGATATACGCAACTCCATCTGTTACGCCGCCGGCATGACGGGTCCCCCGAACTGTACCGGTGTGCCGGTGAATCCTAATCCGGCTGAAATCATCAATATGAGTATAGGCGGCGCCGGCGCCTCGGGTGCCGAGCAGGCGGTAATCACCCAAGCGGCTGCCGCCGGGGTGGTTATTGTTGCGGCCGCAGGTAACAACTCAACGAGTGCGCCGTTTTATCCGGCGGCGTACGATAACGTCATCGCGGTGAGCGCGGTTACGCTCGGAAGAGAACTGGCCCCGTATTCAAGTTTTGGTAATTTCGTGGACGTGGCCGCACCGGGCGGCGACCTGTCGCGGAATATCAATGGCGATATTTACCCCGACGGTGTGTTGAGTACAGGCGGCAACGATGCCTTCGGCCCGGCCGATTACGTGTATCCCTTTTTCCAGGGCACCTCGATGGCGGCCCCGCACGTGGCCGGCGTAATCGCACTGATGCGCAGCGTGAATGACGATCTGACACCGGCCGATATCCATGTGATGCTCGCGCAGAGCAAGCTGACGGACGGCGACGAACAGACGGATGAGTTCGGCTGGGGCATTATCAACGCGCAGAAATCGGTGGCAGCAGCCCTGGAAGCGGGTGGTAACCCGCCGGCCGATCAGCCGTGGCTGGGTATTACGCCGCGCTCGCTGAACTTTGGTGCCACGCTGGATATGCTGAATTTTAACCTGCGTAACAACGCCGGCGGCGAACTGGAGGTCGAGAGTATCGTTTCAGATTCGCCCTGGCTGATTGCACCGGCTGCCGACGAACTAGGTGATTACACCCTGCAGGTTGACCGTGCGGGCCTGCCCGACGGTACTTATTCAGGCAAACTGATGATCAGCTCTGACGTGAACGACGTGGAACTCAACGTCATCATGCAGGTCAGTGCAATAGTTACCACGGGCAACGCGGGACGTCTGCATGTGCGGCTGGTCAACCCGCTGACCGAGGAAGTGCGCGAAGTCGAAGTGGGTGTAAACGGCGGCGAGTACGAATGGGAGATCGCAGATATTCCCGCAGGCATATACCAGTTGTTCGCGTTTACCGACTCGGATAACGACAACCGCGTTTGCGATCTCGGCGAAGCTTGCGGTTCCTACCTGACGACCGATCAGCCTTTGTCGATTGAGGTTACGGACGCCGATGTCATCGATCTGGACTTCCAGGTCGGCTTTGGTGTGGCCTTCTCACAGCCTGGCAGTAACTAGCGGGGTTGCTTTAACCCCCCGGGGTTGCTCACGCATCCTCAAAAACTCCCGCCGATACTTGCAAGCTACCGCAGGCTGGTCCCGCAGGGCATCCGGTTGGCAGATAGGTGCAGTGCCCCATACCATAGCCGACTCTTTAACCGGACGGACTCCTGCGTGTCTCAAACCCTCTATTACCTGGTGAAGGTCGGGTTAGTCGCCTGCACTTTATTTTTGTCAGCATGTACAACCATGGTTGCAGCACCCGACCGGCTTGAGCCCGGTGTGCTGGAGGTGCGCCGCAATAACAACGTCGAGTTATACGACGAGGTGCAGGATCGGCAGGTCAACTTCCAGGTGAGCTGGCCGGCGACAGACGGCCCGTTTCCCGTTATCGTGTTTTCGCACGGTGCATTCTGCTATCCGGAACAATATGCGACGGTGACTGACTTCTGGGTGTCACGCGGTTATGTCGTCATTCTTCCCAACCATCTTGATTCGCCCAACGGGCCGAAAATGAAGGGGACTGACCTGCTCAGGATGCAGTCTTCACGTGTGCGCGACATGAGTTTCGCGCTGGACGCACTGGATGAATTCGAAATGAAGCTGCCGGAACTTGCAGGGCGTATTGATCACAACCTTGCCGTTGTTGCAGGACATTCCTTCGGCGGACTTATCACGATGATGAAATCCGGACTCCGCTACGAAACGGTCGACGGCCAACCTGCCGGTTTTGCCGATCCGCGGTTCAGGGTGGCGGTCGTCATGAGCGGGGTGGGCGAGATGCCACCAACACCGGGGATGACGAACCAGGAGCGTATGTCCGAGGATCCCTTCGGCAGCCTGACCGGCCCGCTCTTTGCCAGCGGCGGTACCCTCGACGAGGGCAACGTGGGCACGGGTGTCATTTATCCCTGGCAGTGGCGCATGTCCGGGTACACGGAATCCCCGCCGGGCGACAAGTATTCCCTGGTTTTCGAGAATGCCGACCATTACCTGGGCGGACTGATTTGTCGCGACAACCGCGGCGGCGAGGCAGACCCTGAGGCTGCGCGTATCGTGCGGGCGGCACAAACTGCATTCCTCGATGCCTACATTAAACAGGACGCCGAGGCGCTTAAGTGGCTTAAGTCAACAGACTATGCGGCCTTAACAAACGGGCGGGCAGACTTTGAATATAAATAGCCACGTAGCGCAATAAGGGTCTGTATCGATGGCGATCCTGTTTTTCGTGATCATGTTCAGCACCATGGGCTTTGGGCTCGTGTTGCCACCCTTTTTATTTGTCGCGCAAAATTTAGGCGCATCCGAAACGCTCGCCGCTTTTATAGTCTCCACTTTTGCGATGGGGCAGTTTATCGCGACGCCTATCTGGGGGCGGATGAGCGATCGCCACGGACGTAAGCCCATCCTGATCTGTACTATGCTGGGATCCGGGTTGGCTTACCTGGCGATGGCATTTGCAGATACCACCGGCAACATCTGGTTATTGCTGGTAGCGCGTTTCCTAAGCGGCCTGATGGCCGGCAACTTTGCGGCGGCTACAGCCTATGTTGCTGATATCACCACTTCCGAAAAACGTGCCCAGGGAATGGGCATGGTGGGTGGCGCAATCAGCCTTGGTTTCATGCTGGGACCGGGTATAGGCGGACTGCTGTCCGGCAGCACCGCAGAAACGGCTTCGCTATTCTGGCCATCGATTGCCGCCACCGTTGCATCGTTTATAACGATGCTGGCGATCGTATTTTTTCTTAAGGAAAGCCTGCCACCCGAACAACGTACGGCGAAAGTCGAACATGAGGATGAAGGTGGTAAAGGCACCATCCAGTCCTTCCGGCATATCCTCTCGCGGCCGATACTCGCCATGATGGTCGTTATGGGGTTCTTCGTATTTTTCGCGATGACCAACTTCGAGACCATGTTCCCGTTCTGGTCGAACGCCGGGTTTGGCTGGGGACCGCGCCAGGTTGGATCGATTTTTATGTTCCTGGCGTTTATCGTCATGGTGACCCAGATGTTCATCGTCGGAAAACTGGCACCCATTTTCGGCGAGGGCAAGCTACTGCTGGCAGCTGCTGCCTGCTACATATTTGGCCTGCTATTTATGGCGACTGTTCCGTTTGCATTTGAGCCACCCGATTGGAAAATAATGATGTTTGGTATCGCCTTCACGGCATTCGGTGGTGCCATGTTTAATACCGCCTCGACGAGCTGGGTATCGAAGCAGGCGGGTGACCGGGAGCGAGGGACCGTACTGGGGCTGTTTCAGTCGGCGGGCTGGCTCGGTCGGTCTGTCGGTCCGACCGTGTCGGGATTCCTGTTCCAAAACGTTGGCATGAATGCGCCGTTGTTCGTGGGTGCGATACTCATGGTGCCGGTGTTCATCATCGTGACGGCGATTCGCCGGCACACAGCACTGGAATCCGCCGATAAAGAAAGTCCCTGATACCTGGTGCAGTGTTATATCCCTTTGATAACAGGGAAAAATGCCCGCATCCCAACATGCCCGATGACTCGGCCGAAGCTACGGCGATAAGGCTGAGCCCAGGCTTAAGGTGGCGGACTAAAGCCTTAGCTGGCCACTTATAAACACTCACAAAACAGCCGGCTTGTTGCCGGCTGTTTTGCACATATACTCCACAAGCGCCTGACTGCAAGCCCTCCGGCAGCATTTTCTTGAATGCCCAGTGCTGGTAGGCTTGTAGGCCGATTGCGGCGTTGCACAAAAATTAAAATGCCTATAGAGCGTCATTTTGTAACGATTGCTGGTCAATGGGGACCGCGCCAGGTCCACTACCGTCGTTGTGGCTCCGGTCCCGCAGTCTTACTGCTCCACCAGTCGCCGCAGTCATCCGCTGAATACGAAACCCTGATGTTGCAGTGGGCGGAAGGGTTTACCGTATTTGCCCCCGATCATCCCGGCTATGGGATGTCAGACCCTCTTGCCTCGGACAGCGAAGTAGAAATTACCCTTTGGGAATTTGCAGACGCGCTCGCCGAATTTATGGATGCGGTAGGCATATCGTCTGCCGCCACTTATGGTTTTCACACCGGTGCCGGGATGGCCGTCGCACTGGCTGCCGCATATCCGGAGCGCGTTACGGCCGTGTATGCGAACGGCTATGTTGTATTGGATGATGCCGAACGTGATCATATTTTGTCTGGCTATCTTCCGCCTTTAGAACCACGGTGGGATGGTAGTCACCTGGCCTGGATCTGGGCGCGCAACCGCGACCAGCTGATGTTCTTTCCGTGGTTCGACCGGCAATTGTCCGCACGCATGATTCACGATGTGCCGGAACCCTCGGTATTGCAAAACTGGTTACTCGAATTCCTGCGTGCCGGTGACTACTATCGCGTTGCCTATCGGGCAGCATTCAATTTTGATGGTAACGTGCCGCTGGAAACTTTGCAGGTACCCGCGATTATTACGGCGACTGAAACAGATGTGCTGCGCACCCATCTCGAAAAAATACAGAAGCAGGCGTCCTGTGTAGCGATCCGGGACGGTGGAACCCTGGAAGAAAACCTCGACGAGGCGCATGCATTTTTCTTTAGACATCCCGGCGCAGAACCCGGACATGCCCCGGAAACCGGAGCAATTTCCGGTCATGGCTGGAACCGTATGCTGAATTATGAGCACGGCAATCTGCGGCTGCACTGTAACCTCGATGCACCGGGCCAGCCGCTATTGTTACTGCATGGTGCAGGCGGTTCATGCGAAACGATTGAAAAGGTTTTCCGGGGATTCGAAGGTAAGCGACCGGTAATAGCGTTAGATCTGCCGGGTCATGGTGAATCGCATCCGCTCGCGGGTCACGCCATGTTTCTTGATAGCACCGCGACGGCAATTCTTGCCGTGCTGGATCAGCTCGGGTTCCCGACGGTTGATGCCTGGGCGGAGTGGGGCGGAAGTACCGTATTGATCGATTTTATCGGTCGACACCCCGAGCGCATCAGACGTGCAGTGTGCAGCGGCGTACAACTTTTTAATAGCAAAGATGCGGAAGAGCTTGCCGTACACTATTCGCCGCCGATCGAACCGGCCTGGCACGGTGGCCACCTGCTCGAGTACTGGCATATCATTCGAAACCACTCGTTGTTCTGGCCGTGGTACCGGCAGGAACGCGGTGGCATTATTGAAGCCGAGCCACGAGTTGATGTAGCCGATGTGCACACCCGTGTCATTGCACTGCTTAAAAGTGCAGCGGGCTGGCCACGTATCTGTGTTGAACTGTTTTGCTATCCGGTTGATGGAGCGTTACAAAATTGTGTCAATAAACTTTATTTATGTGCTGCACACTGGGATCCAAACCTTACTCACACAGTCGCAGCAGCAGATATAACCGGGCTTGAATGCACCACACTTCCGGACAGGCAGGAAGAGTGGGCGGATGCGATCATTGAATTATGTGCAGTGAAGCCGGATGTCGATGCTGCTAAAGAATATTTATCTGGAGTGGAAGCATGAGTGAAAAGAATGACCATAAGAATATTGATCAGAAACTTGATCGCCGTGATTTTGTTGCGGGCGCAGCCGGACTAGCCGCGGCCGCGGTTGGTATCAGCGAGGCACAGGCCGGTGGGCACTCCGTAAAACCCATGGAACTGTCGGCGGAAGACAAGGCTGTCAAACTGGTAACCGAGGGCACCGTTATCCTGATTACCGGTGCCAGTCGCGGCCTCGGGCTCGAATTTACCCGCCAGTATTCGGCGCGCGGCGCGAAGGTTATTGCCACTGCGCGCAAACCGGAGAAAGCTGATGAGCTGAATATGCTGGCGGCAGATAACGACAACATTAGCATCGAGCAACTCGACGTAACTGACCATGCACGTATCGATGCGCTCGCAGCGCAGTACAAAGACCAGCCCATAGACGTGTTGCTGAACAATGCTGGTATAGGCGGCGGTATCGAAAACCAGCTATGGGGCAAGATGAACTACGACACCTTTGACCTTGTTATGGCTGTGAATGTAAAAGGTCCTGTGAAAATATGCGAGGCGTTTCGCAAGAACGTTGAAGCCAGTGATCTGAAAAAGATGATCACGGTGTCGAGCAGCCAGGGCTCGATAGCCAGCGTGACCATGCCGATGCTGTACTGGTACCGCAGCAGTAAATCGGCACTGAATATGAACATGGTAAACCTGGCGCTACAGCTCAAGCGTAAGAAGATTATCGTCGGGATGGTAACGCCGGGAGCTACCGCTACGGACTTTATCCCCGAGCCATTCCGGAAGGCGATCAAGGGCATCCAGACGCCGGAACAGGCGACAAAAGACATGATCCGCAACATCGACCGCTTCACGCTGGCGAACAGTGGTACGTTCTTTGATTACACCGGGGATATCGTGCCGTGGTGAGCTGACACCGCGAATTCAGCCAGCAGAAATCGCTGCGGTGGAAGTTCTGTCGGCAAAGCACGGCTTTTTTGACGAACCACAACGAGATGTTACGACGAGGTCGGCAACGCGTCCCCGGCTGAGCGGCGCCGTATCCATCCCAGGCCGGCAAGCGCCGAGCCGAACAGCCAGGCCGCAGCGGGCACGGGTACCGCCGTCAACGCAATATTGTCCAACGCGCTAAAAAAAACCGTCATTGACATAGACGTCAAGGTTCACGTACTCGAGATTTGTCCATTGACCGACCAACGATACGCCTTCCCAGCCGCCGGCGTAAGGAAACGTGAAGACAAGAACCTCTGATACCGTTCCCCCACCGGCATAACCTCCGGTAACCGTGAGCGTCATTTCGCCGCCAACATCATAAATGTCGAAGGAGCCCAGGCTAAACGGGTTATCGTTTTCCTCGCGCACCGTTACCGAGCATCCGTTGCAAAACTGCAAAGAAGGTTCGGGGGAAGTAAACGTTGATTCGAAACCGAGTTCCGTCGTTAACGAATAACCACGATAAATGATGGTTTCGGGGTCTGGACTCATCCCGCCGACGGTCACATCTTCGAATGTCAGCACGATCGGAGCCGAGTGAGCGGAAAGTGAAAACAGGGAAAGGGTTAACGCCAGAACTGTGCGCATGGGCTATACACTTATTGTTGTTATAGCAACACACTACTAGACCCGGTCGGCCGGGCAAAGAATATTATGCATAAAGCAAACAAAAAACCCCGCAGCAGCGGGGTTTTTCGTCCAACTATTCAGCTACTGGTTAACCCGGATATTGCGCGATCCCGGCCAGGCTTCTCTCAACATTCGTCTCCGCCTGCGCGACTATCTCACCCTTGCTCAGGTCGAACTTCGCGACTGCACCGGTAAAGAAATTACCCAGCAACGCGATATTTGCGTCAATGGAGGTGCCCATTGCGGCCCAGCCCGGTCCCGGCATCGGCCACTGCTCTGTCGAATTGCCGTCCTCGTCCAGTTTATGCAGGAAGAAGCCTTCCTTGAAGTTGGCACGGATATGCAGTAACTGGCCATCGGGCTGATACACCAGGCACATCGCCATGTTCTTGCTGTCCGGAGCATAGGTGATCAGGTCATCGAGTTGCTGGTCGGCTTCCAGGTCGTACTGGAACACCCGGTTACCCAGCTCCGAAAGGTAAATAAAGGTTTTGCCGTCTGCTTTCAGCACGGTGCTGTTCACACCGAGGAAGCCGGGCATTCCGCCGTGCGTTTCTGTCGCGTATTCCTGTACAACTGTGCCATCCGGTTTGCAGCGGAAGGTGTGGCCTTCACCGAACACGTCGCTACCCGGCATTAACGGCAGGGTGGTGCCAAGCGGCCTTTCCGGCGGCAGTTTGATCTCGTTGCCTACCAGGTGCTCACCGATAATTACGGTGCCATCGGGCGCGAAACATATATTCGAGAATGATTTTTTTGGAAAACCCGCAATCGTCGTCTGCTTGCCGTTCGTATCGATATTCAATACTGAAAAGGTTGCGCTGTCGAAAGCCCACAAGGTTCCGTCAGGCCCAAAGCGCAGACCGCCGATCAGGTGCGTTGTGCCTTCGGTCCACAGCACACCTTTCTCGTTCAGGTCGCTGTCAAACTGGATGATACGGCCGTCACCGGCGTGATCGTCATCGGGGTTATTGAGTACCGTGCAACCGGCAAAGATGTCGCCCGCGGCGAAAGGCTGAATCGTGGATTCGTTTGTCATTCTTGTTCTCCGAATTCTGGAAGCGGTCATTCTACTCGGGTGCTACGCGGCCACAAGGGGACGCAAAAGAAGCCGGGCTGCTAACCGCTGCGCGGTATCTAGTGGCCGACCGGCCTGAACAGAATTGCGCTGAAATCGTCGGGCTTTGAGGGCTTGGAATCGTCTTCACCCAGCATGCGACGGCGGGCCAGGTCCCAGAGCGTTTCGACGGCCTCGGCTACCGGACCCTTGCGGATAATTTCGATGATTTCATCCTGCAGTACGTTGTCGAACAGGCCGTCACTGGCAAGTAACACGGTGTCACGCGCCGCAATGGGAAATCGTGGGCCGATCTCGATGCGCATGTCGTTACTTCCGACCACGTTCGATATTTCGTGCAGTTCTTCGTGATTGAGCGCTTCGTTTTCATCAATGAGACCCGCTTCGACAGCAAACCCAACCGGCGAATGTGGGGTGGTTTGCAGCTTGATTACACCGCGCTGGCCAACCAGCCAGGCCGCCGAGTCGCCCACGTGGTAGGTTCGTATCTGGTTATCGCGTATGTCGGCGACGGTAAGAGTGGTTGCGGTGCCGGTGCCCATCTCCAGCAACGCGCGGTTAGCAGCTTCGATGCCGTCCAGTATCGCTGTCCGTACTCGCGCATCCTCATCTTCGACATCGCGCAGGGCTTCGCGAATTTTTTCTACCGCCGTGTTGGAGGCCTTGCGGCCTGTCGGCAGCCCGCCGACACCATCGGCTACAGCCAGCACCAGGCAGTCGCCGTTAACAGGGACAATTGCCGCAGAATCTTCATTCTGTGTTGATTTTTCGCTTGATACCGCGACAGCAACGGCTAGCGAGCCGAGCGGTGATTCAAAACTATGGATTTCAATATCGGCGTCGCCGACATAGAGTTGCGCCGCTTCCAGCGCTTCCCGGGTTGTCGCTGCGGAGTTCGGTATCTCAGTCACGCTACGTGAGTTTCAGCCGTATATCCCTAAACGCCTTTTCCATGGCCACCCCGTTTCTGAAGCGATCCTGGTGACGAAATTCCAGCGATTTGTGCAGCCACGCGATCGTCCTGCGGCGCAGCTTGCTACGGATTCTCGCATATCCTGGCATCGGCCACTTGTAAGGATAGTCCGGCAGGTGGCCACTGAACAACTGGTAGATTACCAGCCCCAGCGCGAACACATCGGATTGGAACATGGGCCGGCCCAGCGCCTGTTCCGGCGCGAGGTAACCCAGCGTACCCGAACCCGAGGCCTTGATCGTCCGCAGCGCGATTTTCGAGAACCCGAAATCAGATAAACGCAGCTGGTTATCAGGAAATAATATGAAATTCTCGGGTTTCACATCGCAATGGATAATTTTGCGCGCATGCGCGTGTGAAATTGCAGCCACGGCCTGGGTTGCATAGTCCAGCGCGAGCTGGTTGGACATGCGGCGACTCATGCGATCAGCAAGCGTTTCGATTCCAAGCCGCATGGCGATGACAAAATAGTCATCAATAAAACAGGCATTCTGCACCGGCAGAATATTGGGGTGCTCCATCTTTGATGATAGCCTGGCCTCGTGCCGGAACTCGTCAAGAAAATTGTCTTCGACCAGGTCGGGGTTGGCGATCTTCAGGGCAACCCGGGCGCCATGGATGGTGTCATAGGCTTTGTAGACATCCGCCCGCGGTCCGGAGGACAGGCGTTTCTCAATCCGATATTTGCCCAGCATCTGCCGGACCCTGAATTTCTTTGTGCGTGCCAACCGGGTTTCCTGTATCGGAAATCTTCGTGAAAGAGGCGGGATTCTACGCCAGCTTGGTCCTCAGGGGCAGTGTTATTGGCAACAAAATAGCAATATTTTGTTGGGACCATTTTCGCCCGGACTGGCTCACCGGTCGATAGCTGTTATCATTGCGCCCCCGTGAAAACAGCGCCCCCGGGGGGCGGATGACGGAACTATGGAAAGCCGGATACATAACATCAACGTGGTTGCCAAGACCGATATGCCGACTCCGGAGGAGGTCAAGCAGGCGCTGCCACTCGACGCTGCCACCGAAAAGTCAGTGGTAGGCAGCCGGCGGGTCCTGCAGGACATCCTGGACGGGCGTGATGCGCGATTATTCGCGGTGGTGGGCCCATGTTCGATCCACGATATTGATGCCGCCCGTGACTATGCGGGGAGGCTGAAGCTTCTTGCCGACGAGGTGGCCGACACGATTGTCATCCTCATGCGGGTATATTTCGAGAAGCCACGTACGACGGTCGGCTGGAAAGGCCTGATCAATGATCCTGATATGGACGATTCCTTCAATGTCGAGAAGGGCATCGGCCAGGCGCGCGAATTGTTGCTACATTTATCGCGACTCGGGTTGCCGACAGCGACCGAAGCGCTCGATCCGATCATGCCCCAGTACCTGGGCGACCTCGTTACCTGGACCGCGATCGGTGCCCGCACGACCGAGTCACAAACCCATCGCGAAATGGCAAGCGGCCTGTCAACACCCGTCGGATTTAAAAACGGTACTGATGGATCATTGGACGTCGCAATTAACGCCCTCAAGTCCGCTGTTCAGCCGCATCATTTCATGGGCATTAACCAGCAGGGGCGCACCGCCGTTTTTCAAACCCGCGGTAACCCTTACGGTCATGTGGTGTTGCGGGGTGGCGGCGGCCGCCCGAACTATGACTCGGTGTCTATCGCGTTGTGTGAACAGGAACTCGACAAAGCCGGCCTGCCGCAGCGGATCGTTGTGGACTGCAGCCACGCGAATTCCAACAAGGATCACAACCTGCAGCCGCTGGTTGCGCGTGATTGTGTCGAGCAGGTTGTGAATGGTAACCGGTCCATCCTGGGGCTGATGTTGGAAAGTAATATTAATGCCGGCAGCCAGAAGCTTGGGGATGACATTTCTAAACTCGAGTACGGCGTCTCGGTTACCGATGCCTGCATCGATTGGGAAGCCACCGAGACGACGTTGCGCCGGGCGCGCGAACACTTGTTGCCCGCCATACAGGGTCGTAAGATCGCCTAGGAAGTTTGGGAGTTATTTGTCTCCGTTCTTGCATCGGTGTGCTGGGCAGGATGCTCGAATGTCGCGCGACAGACAGGAGTCTAAGTGTCGCGGAGCGCAGGGACGCGCGGGAGCGACCCGCTGCATTTTTGATTCCGCTATTTCCCCCTCATCGCGGCAGTGGTCGATATCCGGGCCTACCTGAAAACCACTGTCCGCTGGCCATTCACAAACACCCTGTGCTCAATGTGGTACTTGACGGCCCGTGCCAGTGTGATGGCCTCCGCGTCGCGCCCGACGGCGACCAGGTCATCGACGTCATAGGTATGGTCTACCCGTTCGACCACCTGCTCGATAATCGGTCCTTCGTCCAGGTCTGCCGTTACGTAATGTGCGGTCGCGCCGATCAGTTTCACGCCGCGTTCGTGTGCCTTGTGATAGGGGCGGGCGCCCTTAAAGCCGGGCAGAAAGGAATGGTGGATATTAATAATCTGGCCTTCGAGGCTTTGACAAAGATCATCAGAAAGAATCTGCATGTAACGCGCAAGCACTATCAGGTCTGCGTTGGTATCTTTCAGTATCTGCAGCAACTCGTGTTCGGCTTTGGCGCTGTTATCGCTGCTGACGGGGACATGGAAATAGGGCACATCATGCCATTCGGCCAGCCCGCGTAGATCCTCATGATTTGAAACGATCGCCGGGATTTCCATGCATAGCGCGCCGGTGCGATAGCGATATAGCAGATCATTCACGCAGTGTTCGTGTTTTGACACCATGATCACGACCCGGGGAAGACGCGAGGTGTCGTGTACCTCCCACTGCATGTCGAACTGATCGCTTATGGCAGAAAAGCCCTTGTGGAATTTGTCTTCTGACCAGGTGCCCCCGTTCAGGGTAAAACGGGTACGTGAAAAAAAGTTACAGGTGTCACGGTCGCCGTAATGCGAAGACTCCTCGACGAAGAAATTCTGGTCACGCAAATAGCCGGCCACGGCCGCAACGATACCTACCGTGTCGGGGCAGGTAACTGTCAATATGTACGAAGTCGCAGACTGGGCCATGGCTGTAAATCACTCCTGCGCGCGGACTTGCGTCCGCCTGCAGGGGCGCAGTCTGCCGATAAAGAACGGCGAATGCAAAACAGGTGTAAAAGCTAGTGATTTAGACGCTTTCGGTCAATCAGCCAGCAGGCCAGAATGACGCCACCGAACGCCGTATACAGCAACCCAAATATCCACATCTCGGCCTCGAAGAACAGGATGCGGTGTAACCAGTGTTGGATAAATGTCTCGGTGTACACGGCCTGCCCGGCCTTCAACCGCAACTCCTGTTCCCAGACTGTCAACGGACACAAACGACCGAGCCATGCCTGCGCGACGATGATCGCGATAAATACGAGGTGGGTATAACGGAATTTTTGGCTATAAATCCAGGTCCAGCGCCAAAGCCGGCCCAGAAGGATGGCCGCAAGACCAAGAATGATAAAGGTGATAACCAGCAGGTGAGTCACCAGCATGCCATCGGCGAGCAGGGAATAGAGCGCCGGGTTATTCATGACCGCTTTTTTTGGGCTTAGTCGCAGAGATTCCTGCGGCGAAGGAAGCGCTCTGCATTTTTGCAAAATATTCCGGCTAGTTCGCGTTCGGATAAAAACTTGGCCGAATTATAGGCTTCGAGCGAATCACCATAATCATGACCGTCGCTCCCAAACATGATTCGCCCCAGCAATCCCTGTTCCTGGTAGGTCCGTAACAGGCGGTGAAACTTCTCGCGCGGCAATACCCACTCCCACGGACTGATGTCCACGTGAACTTTTGGGTACTGCGTCAGCAAATCCATCACTTCCGGGTACACCAGTGGGTTGGCGTGCATGATGTACACCTTCAGCTTCGGATAACGCGCCAGCACATCTTCAACGAGCAGAGGGTTGCCGTTTTTAATGCGGAAATCCGGACAGCACCGGTGTGCAGTGAGTGGTGGGGCGGAATGGGTGTGAAAAGCTACGGGAATACCAAGGCGCTGTGCCATTTCGTAGTAGGGATTCATGCGTGGATCACCGTAAGGAATGCCCGCATATTGGTTGTAGAGTTCACCCATCACGCCATACTCGCCGCTCGTGTATTTTGCTTCGAGCCATTCCGGGTCAGGGAAATTGCCACCTGCCTCGAAACACCGGTACTGGAACCACGTCGGGTTCTTGCCATTGATGCACGGAAAAATCGGTCCCGACAGCAGGCGGTCCGGTTCCACCTCCATCCAGGCGTCCAGAAATGCTTCCGGTCCGCTCGTAGCCGCCAGCACCACGTTGAACCTTTCGAGTCGTGCCAGCGCATTTTCCCGGGCGGCAACATTTTTGGGTTCGTCCGGACCCCCGTGCTCGCCAAGCGGCCAGGCATGCAGGTGCATGTCTATGATCGGGCCATCGTAGGCGAATGCAGGCATCACTAACAAAAATAGCAACAGTAGAGTACCGCCAGGGATTCGCATCATGAAGACTGTTCGCCTGATTCTGTGGCAGCCTTTTTCTTGGCATACAGCCAGAGTAGCCGCGAGGCAGTAAATAGAATAAATATACCGAAAATACTATCTACGAGGACAACGCCACCGGAACCTGGTTCGCCCATAAAACCCAGCAGTGTCGCAGCAGAAGTTAAAATGATCATTACACTAGCGATGGACAATATGATGGATACAATTCTGGCAACGGTAATCACTTGATTGTTTTACCTGGCTTGTTGGGATGGAAAAAATAGTTCACCACTTAAACACTTGGCTCCGAAAGTTCTTACAGCCGGCGCAGTGTTAACCACAAGAAAAATCGCTACAAGCTGTAATGATTTTATAGTCGCGACTGCTCTAAACCGGTCGTTCGCCACACACTGTGACCCGGTGCATAACCCGCAGGCTATTGTAATCGTTTACTGCAAAGTGCTGGGTGCAACGGTTGTCCCAGAATGCCAGCGAGTGAGTCTCCCAGTTGAAGCGGCAGACAAACTCGGGTTGTGCCAGGTGCTCGTACAAAAATTCCAGCAGCGCATCACTTTCCGCACGGCTCAGGTCCTTGATATATGAGGTAAAGTTTCTATTCACGTACAGGTATTTTCTACCCGTCTCCGGGTGCGTGCAGACAACCGGGTGTTCGACCGGCGGTGTCTTTTTGTGCAGATTTTCAAGTTGTTTCGGCGCCGAGGATTGCGCCATGAAATTGGCCGGCATGCTGGCAGTAATGTCATGTACGGCCGTAAGGTCCACTACAAAAGCCTGCATCTTTGGGGACAGCGTTTCATAGGCTTTGTACAAGTTCAGGAACATCGTGTCACCACCCGCCGGCGGAATATGTTCACAAAACAAAGTGCAGCCCATGGGTGGTTCCTGTGTGTAGGTCAAGTCTGTATGCCACTGGTTTGACTGGTAAGACATTTCTGCCGGACCGGTTTCCTCGCTACGCAGGGCGATAATTTCGGGATGGCCTTCCAGGTTTGGGATATACGGGTGTATATGCAGTTCGCCGAAGCGCCGGCTAAAGTCTTTTTGTTGATCAGGTGTGATGTCCTGGTTGCGAAAAAAGATCACCAGGTTTTCGAGGAGGGCCTGGTGTACTTCCTCAAAAACACTGTCACTCATTGGCTCACGCAGGTCGATACCGTCTATTTCTGCGCCGAGGTTTCCGGATATAGGCCGGATTTCTATTTCTTTGTATTCCATGGGCTGTGCTGTTTGTTCTTATAGCCAGTAGCATAACCTCAGGCAGATACCTTTTTCCATGTCGGAATGCCGGCTGACCGTACGCTGGTGTTACTGGCGGAGCCGATAGGTTGCAGATTCGTCGATGTCGAGTGAAGCAACTATCTGCCGAATGGTAGGCAACTCATCCAGAGTATTGCCCCTGAAGCCAGCTGATATCGCGTAGTTAGCATTGTTGTGAGTCACTATCCAAACACCAAAATAGGCAGGCACGTAGGTAGTTCTTCCGTAGTTCACGATCCGGTACGCAGCCTCATTACTGTCAATTACCTGTTTGCCTGATTCAAAGACTTTTATGTCCAGATAGTTTTTTTGAAAGGATGCCATTACCTGATCCAGATATTGCTGAGGCGTCAGTCCAGTATCCACATAAATATTAACGTAAACACTAGGTGCAAAATCGTAACTCATATTCGATCGAATGAGTGCAAAGGTCCGGTTACGTGCTATTGATTCTTCATGGCGTTGTTGGGTTTCCTTGTCCATATTGCGAACATCCCACTGGCCCTGCAGCGCATTTAGAGTTTCTGTTCTTGTAAGTGACAGCCAACCATAGGGCTTGAGAATCTTTGCGCCGGATTTCTGGCCAACCAAAGTTGCTTCCGGAATATTCAGTGGTTCCGAAATTTCATGCAAGGATACACAGCCGGCAACAAATACCGTAACCATAAGCAATATGATTTTAGTTTTGCTCAACATTCACTCCGCAGGGTATGCGTATGCGTTCAACGAGTTCTTTGACTTCTACAGGCGGTGCCGGTGTCAGCGCACTGACAATTATTGCCACATGGAAGTTAAGGATAGCGCCGACCGCACCGATGCCCTCTGGCGATATGCCGAATAGCCAGTTTTCGGCAATATTCTCGGCGAATGGGGCAACAAACACGCCCTTGAAGTAAATGATATAGCCGACGGTGAATCCGAGTCCCGTGAGCATGCCGGCGATCGCACCCTGCTTGTTGATCCGATAACTGAAGATACCCAGCAGGATGACCGGGAATAGCGATGCCGCCGCCAGCCCGAAAGCGAGGGCGACGACCTGCGCGACAAAGCCGGGAGGGTTGTAGCCAAGATAACCGGCAAGCAGGATCGCGACTGCCGCGCTGATGCGCCCGGCCAGCAATTCCCGCTTCTGGCTGATGTCTCGTACGAAGGTGCTCTTTAGCAGGTCATGCGATACCGCAGCGGAAATAACCAGCAGCAAACCGGCCGCGGTCGATAGTGCAGCCGCGATTCCACCTGCAGCAACAAGTGCCACGACCCAGTTTGGCAGCCCGGCTATTTCGGGGTTGGCGAGCACGATGATGTCGCGATCGACACTAAGTTCGTTGCCCTGCCAGCCATAACTATCGGCTGTTGCGGTGAATTCTGCATTTGCATCGTTGTAGTACTGAATACGACCGTCGTCATTCTTATCGTCAAAGGTTAGCAAGCCCGTCCCTTCCCAGGTTTTGAACCACTCGGGCCGGTCTTCATAAGGCAGGTTACCGTCTGCCGAACCGACCGGGCCGGTTTGAATGGTTTCCGTCAGGTTAAGGCGTGCCAGTGCGCCCACTGCCGGTGCTGTCGTGTAGAGCAGGGCAATAAAAAATAACGCATAACCGGCAGAGATACGTGCGTCGCGCACTTTCGGTACCGTAAAGAAGCGAACGATGACATGGGGCAATCCGGCCGTACCTATCATCAGCGCGAGAGTGATAAAAAATACGTCAATAGAACTCTTGGTGCCGCTTGTATAAGCGGCAAAGCCCAGGTCCGTTACGATCTGATCGAGTTTTTCGAGCAGAAAGCCGCCGCCATCAACAACAGTGCTGCCGAATGCAATCTGTGGCACCAGGGTGTCCGTAACCTGCAGCGAAATAAATACGGCCGGTACTGTATACGCAAAAATAAGCACGCAGTACTGGGCGACCTGTGTGTAAGTAATACCTTTCATACCGCCGAGCACGGCATAAAAAAAGACCACCGCCATTCCAATGATGAGTCCTACCGTGATGTCGACGCTGAGGAAACGGGAAAACACGATCCCTACGCCGCGCATCTGGCCTGCAACGTAAGTGAAGGAGATAACCAGCAGGCAAATCACTGCGACCACCCGTGCGGTCTGGGATACGTACCGGTCACCGATGAACTCCGGTACCGTGAATTTGCCAAATTTGCGCAGGTAGGGCGCCAGGAGCAGGGCGAGCAGGACGTAGCCGCCGGTCCAGCCCATCAGGTACACCGAGCCGTCGTAGCCCAGGAATGCAATGAGTCCCGCGAGCGATATGAACGAGGCCGCGGACATCCAGTCGGCTGCCGTGGCCATGCCGTTGGCGAGTGGATGGACGTGTTTGCCCGCTACGTAGAATTCGCCGGTAGTGCGAGCCTTGGACCAGAACGCGATGCCGATATACAGCGCGAACGATGCGCCAACAACGATATAGGTAAGCGTCTGCAGATCCACGCTCAGTCCTCTTCCACGTTGTGCCGTTTATCGATTGCCGACATCCGCCAGGCGTAGAAAAAGATCAGGGCGACGAACACATAGATGCTGCCCTGTTGCGCAAACCAGAACCCAAGTTTGAAACCGGCAATCTCAAACTGGTTGAGGAAATCGAGCAGGAGTATCCCACAAACGAAGGAAACGCCGAACCAGATGACCAGGCACAGTGCCACGAGCCGCAGGTTATCCTGCCAGTACGTGCGTTTGCTCATTCGTTTAACCCCTTGCACTCAAGTATATACATACAAGGGTGAGGCTATCGGGCAGGCTCGTTTGCCCCGGATGCCAGGTAAGCGGTCAGCACGCACCTCCCCAGATTCTCGCCTGCGGCATAGGCCATCGGAAAACCGCGTATCATTTTCGGGATATTGCTGTCCAGTGGACCTTCCATGCACTTATCGATCAGCGTCCGGACAGTTGCGTAACAGTCTTCCGGCGCACCTTTGTAAACCAGCACGAAACCAGCCTGGGGATCAGTGCACAGGCCCGGCACTGAACTGACCTTAAAGTTATGTACCCAGTCTTCTCGCGGTATGACCGGCTGGCCATCTATATACTCAGGCTCCCTCAAGGTTTCCCCTGTGGAATCCAAAGTCTCCGCCAGGCTCATCGAGATCATCAGGGAGGTCGTGAATAACAGAACCTTTTTCATTGGTGTTCTCGTGAACGATTTTCCTGCGTATCATATACGTGGATCGGCTCAGCCATACCAGAATAATTAACTCTATAGGTAAGATCAGCAGTATGACACCTCCCTCAGGGGCATGTGTTCTGGGTCATCAAACCGTGTATTCTGCGCAGGAAATATCACCCCGGAATATGGAGCCGTTGACATGCAACCCGATCCCAACTGGCAAGGCCAGATCGCCTTTCATGAACTCATGTTCGGGACATGGCTGTCATACATCCTGCTGGTTACCTTGTGGGAGAAGGTGCTCCACGCACCGTTGCAGGAGTGGAAATACTTGCTGCTCACCAGTCTCTCAGCGAGCTTCTTCGTCATCAACCACTATTTCTTCTTTGCGCCGTTCTACCTGTGGGTTATCAACGGCTATACACTTATTTTTGCATGCGTATGGTACGGGCTGGGTATGCGGCAGAAAGGGCGAAAGCTGATCTGGAAGTGTGCCGGTTTGATGCTTGTGATTGTTCACTCGGCATCCTACATCGGTTTCGAGTTGCTGGCGCGTATTGCGGTCGAGCAGGGCGTGCACGAGGTCTGGGTTATGGTTGCAAGCTTTGCCGGTTTCGTTGGTGTGATTCTCTGGCGTCGTGCTTAGTCGTCAGCCGAAACTTTTGTCCGTTGCTGCCGCCGGCTCCAGCGGTTTTGCCCATTTGATTTCTCCGGCAACGAACCAGGCACCGACACCCAGAGCTGCATACGTAGTCCCGACAACTTTTATGATCGGCTGTGTTGCACCAAGCTGGTACGTTGCATGCCAGAACTGGTAGCCTCCGTATACCAGCATGCCCAGCGTAGTCATGAAGACGCCGTTGCGACCGAAGCGAACCATTTCCTTGTACCTGATTGACCAGATAACCATCCCGGCACCGACGCCGACTATCGCATCAAGCACAGCCAGGGTGGACATGTGCCGGTACGCAACCTCAATACTGACAGCCATGAGTTCGGCTGGTCTTTCAATCGCAAACAACAGGCTGTACAGGTTGCCCGCAACCAATTCTGAGAGCATCAGTATCGCGATGAAGCCAAAATAGAGTTCGCGCAGAAGATCCTTCATCTCACACCCGAAACGGTAGTTGTTTGCTCATGCTTTCGTCGTAACAACAGGGAAACCCCGTCACCCTGACAGGGGACAAGATGCTCGTTATAGAGCGGCCATGCCAGCAGGCCAACTCTCGGGATTGCGGTGACTGCAACGATGGGTCAGCCCTATCGGCAGCCAAGTGCGAGCAGTTCATGAATTTCTGGTTGCTCCTGGTACACCGGAATATCGGAACCGACATCGATCCATGGCTGGGCGCTGCGGTACCAGACATGTGCGTCCGGCTTAAAAGACGACGTGTCATCCAGCGTGCCCGGTTTCAGCACGATAATCGAACCGAATGATGGGGATGACAACCACAGCGTGATACCGCAGTCGGCACAGTGATGGCGTTGAATCATTTTGCCATTCAACTTATATTTGTTAATGCTTAAATCTCCTGATACAAGCTCGATATCGGGCTGATTCAGGATCATTGAAAGCCCGAAAGCGGACCCGGATGCCGACTGGCAGTCCGTGCAATGACATGCATAGCAAACAAGTGGCATGCCACGGATTGCATAGCGAACCTTGCTGCAGTGGCAGCCTCCGGTTGCATCTTCATGCCGGTTTCGGTTCATGAGTGCATTCGTCATGCCGGGCTAAGCTGCTACCGGGTCGGCGGCGGCGCAGGGCAATCGTTTTTATCGAAGGCCAGTGTAAACAGTTCAGCGCTGTTGTTGGCAGAAAATTGATAGTTCACGATGAGCCCGGGCGGAAACGGGTTCTCGAAGAAACCGATATCGCAGAGTCGACGATCAAGCAGAGTCTGGCGTATCGTGGCCTTGAAGCGATCGATGTCCATGTCCTTGGCATACTCGTCGAAATTCACGAGTGTGAGTCGATAGACAAATGTATTGTCGATAGTCTCTGTCAAATCCATACGCGTGTCCGAATTTATCATCTGCGGCAGTGTCCGATTCATGACATCAGAGGCCTGGACCAGCAGCGACCTTTTGGGTTCAGCTTCCGCCGCTGCGCGCCCCGGTCGGTCGGAAGAGCCGGACGAGGTGCAGGCGCCCAATGCAATGCTGAGCACCGTAACGATAATAACTCTGTAGCATTCACTTCGTATCGGCGCCATTTCCACCAGAATCCTAATCATCCTTGAACACACAGCTCTTCGTATATTCCACCGCTTCGTTAGCGGTCCAGTCGCCGGCAGATTTCTCTTTGAGCTGGTCACACCATTCCTTACTGCCGGGTTCCGGTGCACAGCCCGAAATCATGGCTACGATTACAAGTACGGGTAAAAGGAATCTGGTCATTTCAATTACTCCGGTCTCAAGGGGTTGGTGAAGGGCCAAGCGTTTCACAACGTATTGTTTATGGCTACAGTATATATAGCCAGCATGTTCCGGGACTGCTTACGAGCGGCCTTGATCGAGGCATTTTACCATCGGGATCTGCAGGTGCTGCGTAATGATGTACGCCTGCAGAAAATTCAGGATCGAGATCAGGCTGATGGAAAAGAAGGCAGCGTAGAAGAAGGTCGCTGCATTGGAACGAGTGACACCGACCTCAAGTTCGATCGGACCGAACCTGGTTGAGTGATCAGGGCTCAATCAATTGTCCTTGCAAGGCATGCTCTGTTGCGCGTTATTTAATCAATACATATCCGGGCTGGATCGAAATTGCATATATGGGTTTTGGCATTACGACACTATATATAAGTAACGGCAGGCGCTGTAATAGTTGATAGCAAAAAAAAGGCGGCCCCCGTAGGGGGCCGCCTGTCCATTTCACCTTGAACGTGCTTTATGCAGCTTTTTCGATTTTCTTACGATCCTCGCGACTCTTGATGCAAGGAATCTCCTCAAGTACCCAGTTTCCGGAGGTCCGGCGGCCCGGGCTCGGGATAGCAAACGCTGCCTCTTCTCCATTGCGGGCCTGGAAATCCTTCCAATCGATGCGCCAGCCCATATCGTCGAATTTCTCGAGCCATGACCGATAGGCCACGATCGCTGTGTCAGACGGCGTCAGCACTTCCTTCGTTGCACTAAGCGGTGTGCGCTTTGGATTCATCGTGGACAGGATGTCGATATCCTGCTGTGCGATAACTTTATTGCGCGCATGGATCGGTCCATTGTGCTTCGGATCGAGCAGGAAGTTGCGCATGTTAAGGAAGAAGATCCTCGTTGTTCCTGTATCAACCGGTTGCTCGAAGAAATACTGCCGGAACATCTTGCCTTCCGCGAGGTTGATGTAGGTCGGCATGATGTTCGGACCGTACGTGCCACCACCGGCATAGACATCGCTGCGCACGGTCTTCGAGTCGCCCCATGGCGTTTCGGCATCAGGTGACGTAGCGCTGCCCTTCTGTGGCAGGGGTGGCGAGTCGAAGAGATGCATAAACCAGAAGCCCCAACCCTGTCTGTGATCCTCGGTCTCATAATCGCGAACCTTGTAAGTATCGCGGTTGATAGCCGAGTGACCGTGCGTCGGATGCACGAACTCGTTGTGAGCCGGATCCAGTCCGTTCTCGATCGAGCGCTCGTAGTAATACGGCACTTCGAGTATCAGGACCTCGTTAGCCACCCAGCCTTCCTGGCCGTATTCCTCTAGCTCGAGCAACGGCGGCCGCGACTCTTCAGGTTCATCGCCCAAAAATGCGAATACGATGCCGTATTTTTCCTGCACCGGGTACGAGTCAACTTTCGCACGCGCCGGCACTTTATTGCCGTAGCCGATAGATGGGATATTTTTGCACTCACCATCGCCGCCGAACTCCCAGCCGTGATACGGGCAGACAAGGCAGCCGTTAACGATACGCGGCGCATCCCCGGCGGACCATGCACCACCCAGCGAAGCGCCACGGTGAGTACACGTGTCACTCAGGACATGGGCAACACCCTCGCGGTCGCGAAATGCGACGAGATCACAACCGAGTACCCTGGCTTTCTCGGGACGGTCATAGCCAAGGTCCTCGCTCCTAACAATTGGATACCAGAAATTAATATACATACCACACCTCTTTGTTTACTAATCTACAATCGGAGGCCACGCGGGCCCTCGATTTTAATGATCCTAATCTACCCGCCTTCTTGTGCGTCGCAGCGACCTTCTTCTCGGCATCCTTGCGTTCTGTAGCGGATTTCTTTTTTGCCCGGGCGATAACCTTTCATGCAATTAACTGAGGTTATGCCTTCAAGTGGGTCTTTCTGCACGGGAATAGCTTAGAGCTATTGCCGTCAATATTGACCTAGGGGATTTACCTAGTCAGTCTTTTGCCTGGCTATTCCCGCTAGGTACCTCTTGGTACGGCACTATGCGGCCTTAAGGCAGTGGGCAGCACCGGGCATCGAAATGCCCGGATTAATGAGGCGAAGCTGAAGAAACTTGCTGAGTTCGCCCGCCCCGCCCGGGTCACCAACATCATGGCCAGGAATAATTTCAACGTGTCGCGTTACCACGATGCCTGTAGCTGCACCCAGACCTTGGTGGCGTCGGTCATCCCGCCCTCACTGTCTGCATCGAATTCCGCTGCTTTCAACAGCACCGAATATTGCTTGCCAATTTTCCACAGCATGGAAATATCAATTTCATCCCCCCAGTCGGCGGAGCCGGTCTCGGCCGAGAAGTCATGGTAGGTCAAGCTGAACTTGCCGCCGAGGAATTTGGCCGTTGCACCGATGTAGGCGTCCTCGATGCCGGCATCCGGTGTTGTCAGGAATTTGTCGGCCCAGCCCTGGAACTTGTGCAGGGTTGCCAGCGGCGTGCGGAATGCCTCGCCGGCGTCGTCATCGCCTTCGAGCACTTCGTAACCGGCGCGAAATCCGAAATCCGAGACGTTCAGTGTGGCGTCAAGCAAATAGTAGTTTGCGTCGTAGTCAATCGGGTTGTCGCCATGGTCCTCCTGGCTGGCAAATTCGACCTGGTAGTCCACGTTGACGCCATCCTCCGAGCCGGCCTTACCGGTTACGCGTAAGCCTATGGTCTGGTTGGAAAGGGTCGGGGCATCCGACTCGAAGTCCATGAAGTAGCCGTAACCAAAAATCTTCAGCGTTGGTGAGATGGTGTAAAGCGCGTCGAGCAGGTGCGTTTCACTATCCAGGTTGTCGAGCGGCGTGCCGGAGTCCGGGCCATAAAGACGTTCTACATTACTTATATAGGAGTAATACAGGTCCAGTTTGTCGTTGTCGTAGCTGACGGAAGCCGCATCGTACGTCTGCTCGTTCTGCCGCCATATGATACCGCCGATGAAGCGCTGGTTTGCGCGGGTTATGCGTTGCCGGCCTGCTGCAAGCGTCGTATCTTTAAAGCCTGTATAACTAACAAAAAATTGATTGATATCGGTACCGTCCGGATCCACTACCTTCGGGTACGTCGTTTCCCCATTCCGCGTATCGTTGAACCTGTCGTTGCCGATGCGGCTGACATTATCGATCTGGGCCAGGAATGACCAGTTGTCACCCTTCGGTGCGATCGTGAGGCTGGTCTTCAGTGTGCTGGCGGTGGCGTCACGTGTCTTGGCATCGTCGTCGACAGTCTCGTAGCGATAACGCAGAGAAAGGCTAAGCAGGTCATCATCGAATGCCTTGCCAATACTGTCGGTAAATGAATTCGCGAAACCAGTGTTAAATGCTGTAAGAGAGGAAAATAGTGTGGGTAGTAATTTTATGAGGGCCCTTTTCATTGCTCTGGCCTATATTACTGTTTGTAAACGAAATAAGTCCTTGTTGATGGTTATCTTGCCAATATCTCGAAATTAAGTGACACCCTCTGGTCCTGACAGGCTCTTCTTCCCGCGCTCTATGTCATAGAGTAGCCCACCACGACGTGTGTAGTAAAACCAGGTAACCCCGATACAGGTCAGGTAAAACACGAAGAAGCACCATAAGGCAGCCCCAGGATCTCCGGTTAATGCTATTGAAGTACCGTAGGCCTTCGGGATGAAAAAAGCGCCGTACGCTCCAATCGCCGATGTGAACCCGATAATTGCAGTGACCTCCCTGTCTACCTCGCGTGTTTGGTCAGCGCCTGACAGATGGGGCATGAGTTTCGGGATTTCCCGGCCCATGATAATGGGGATCATCTGGAATGTAGATGCATTGCCTACGCCGGTCGCGAAGAACAGAACCATGAACATGGTCAAGAATCCCCAGAAAGCCCCGGGTTGCTCCTTGATGCCAAGGAAATAGATGACCCCGCCTACCGCTACAGTCATCAGGGCGAAGGTCCAGAAGGTCACGCGGCCACCGCCGAACTTGTCGGATATCCGACTGCTCGCAGCGCGAGACAGGGCCCCTACCAGCGGACCCAGGAACGCATACTTGAGTGAATCAACCGCCGGGAACTGCAGCTGGGCGAGTAGCGGAAATCCCGCGGAGTAGCCGATAAAAGAACCGAAGGTACCGGCGTAGAGCCAGCACATCACCCAGTTATGCTTGCGGGTGAAAATAACGGTCTGTTCCTCGAAAGACGACTTCGCGGACTCAATATCGTTCATCCCGAACCACGCTAACAGCGTTGCAATAATAATGAAGGGTACCCAGATAAAACCG
>PVBE012980084.1_pt1 | contig 25246 bp, 22 predicted proteins | sample 1631181 | NCBI WGS metagenome assembly PVBE01 (sample SAMN08397723, study PRJNA350692) | Marine metagenome, whole genome shotgun sequencing project. | isolation source: water | place: Pacific Ocean | collected 2012-04 | reverse complement strand
TTCAGACCATTCAAACGGAAATGGAAAAGCGTCAGCAAGGTGAGCCCTCCGAACTCATGGATCTGCTCATCGCCAAGGATTGGAAATCCCTCTTCGCCATTCCTGATGTCGAAGGCAATCCCTATAGAGATCTTTAGTCGGTAGCCGGTTCATTATCAGATTCGAAACGACATAACGTGTAGAACCAGCCGAGATCGAGTCTGAAGCGTTCGGCTTCGGCGACAGCGTATCCATAGGCGATGGGCACGTGTTCACTGCGTTCGTGCACGCGAAAGATCGGATACGTGCGATCAGACGGCGAGGTAAACGCACGTGAATGAACCACCAGGGAAAGCTTGCGCTCATCAGGTTAGTCAGTTGGCGCTGCGCCGCCCTGGTCGTGGAGCCTAGCGCAGCTGGTGCCGTCAGATCGAGATTTCGTCGAGATCGATGCCCGATTTAAAGTTCTCGATATTGAGGATTGCGATTCCACAGATCAGCAAGGACGGTACGGTAGCCCAGGTAAAGGCTAACTGCCAACCGATCGACTCAGCTGCCGACGACACCATAAGCGGGTATATGGCGCTACCCAAGCTAAAGGCAAAGGTACCCGCAAAGCCCGCGCCCGTTGCACGCACGCGGGTTGGAAAAATTTCAACGACGAAGGTCATGATGACGGCTGCAGCACCGAAGAAGAAGGCCCCCATCAAGCTGAACCAAATCGCATCGGTCACAAAGTTTGGCGAGGCCCATAAGAGTCCGATTAGACCGAGCGCGCCAAGCCAGGACCAGATGACAATAATATTGCGCCTCGTCGTGTAAAATTCACCAAGAAACGCGGCTGCAATGTATCCAAAAATTGCGACAAGGTAAGAGGATCCGACCAGAGCCGCCGCAGTTTCACCAGTATATCCGCGAACTTCGACAAAAAAGTTGGGCATAAAAAACGCCGTTCCCGCATAGGAACCGCCCCACATTACAAAAGCTATAAAACAAAGAATTGTGCGTCGTCGCAGCTCCGGACCAAAAAGCTCTGCAATTTTTTCAAGAAAATTATTACTCTCTCCTGTTTCCATTTCCTTCTTTTTTTGCTCTTCAAAGCGTTTACTTTCTGGTAGACGCGTTACGAGGAAGAAAGCAACGGGAATGACGAGCAAGGCGGGTAGGAACACAAAGCGCCAACCAAAATTTTCAAGAATTGGAAACGCAATAAGGAAGGCAAAAAACCAGCCGAATGCAAAACCCGTTTGAAGGAGGCCGACCATCAATCCGCGGTAGCGCGGCGGCGCCGCCTCAGCAACGTAAGCATTAGTGATTGGCGCAAGCGCGTTGCTGAATCCATACGCAAACATTCTGAGTATGGTGAGCATCACAAGACCGCTTGCAAAATAGTGAAGGCCGACGAACAGTGCGGAGATGGCAAGGGACACGAGGAACATTATGCGCCGGCCGTAATAGTCCGTAAAGATACCAACGATGACGACGACAAGAGCCGTAAAGGCAAACGAAATTGAAAAAAGCAACCCGATATCTGAATTGCTTGCATTGAATTCTGCAGCGATACCGGGAACGGCGTAGGCGAATAGAGACTGATCCATATTGGTTAGGATCCATCCGAGCAAGCATACGAGGAAAACGGCCAGGCAGTAGCCGCGAACTTCCGTCCACATCTGGGAAGGTTTGGACATGTCGAAGTGGCCTCTTTCGTCAGGGTAGAAATTAATTGGGGCTGGTTCTACGATAATTTAAAAGGGATGTGCAATACGATTAAGCGCTTTTTGGCATAACGAAATTGGTCAGGGTGTCCCAAGTAGTATCACAGTCGATGAGTACGTGAGTGCCATAGGCCCCACCTTCAAAAACTTCAATATCCGCCTCAAGCCTTTGAAACATGTTACGCATGTCATCCTTAGTCTGGCACCAAAAGAAGAAGATTTTGTACGCGCGGTTCTACCCAATAGCGCTTAAAAACGTGTCACGGCATCTACCTCATCAGCGTCGGCGTATTCAAGCGCCAACGCGATATTGCGAAGTCCGCGATTCGGTCCGTCATGGTAACAAAGCCAAGTGGCGCTTCTGTCTTGCACGTCGCAGCAATATCATTCAATTCGTCAACCACATCGTCAAGGAATAAATCAGGTGACGCACTCATTGTATGATTCCTCATTTCATGGCTTGAATAATGGCGTCGGTCATATCGGTGGTTTTCGCGTCACCACCCAAATCTGGAGTCTTGGGCACACTTTTCCCCAAAACCGTATCGATGGCGGACAAAACATCTGCGGCTGCCCCCCGCTCACCTAAATGATCGAGCATCATGGCTCCGGCCCAGATCTGCCCAATCGGATTAGCAATATTTTTGCCGGCAATATCAGGCGCGGAGCCGTGCACCGGTTCAAACAAGGACGGAAAATTTCGTTCCGGGTTGATGTTGGCCGACGCCGCCAACCCGATGCTGCCCGCGATGGCCGGGCCGAGATCAGACAAAATATCGCCGAACAAGTTACTACCGACCACGATATCGAACCAATCCGGATTGCGAACAAAATGGGCGGTCAAAATGTCAATATGGAATTGGTCCGCCTTGATGTCGGGATACTCTTTGGAGATCGCACTGAACCGTTCGTTCCAATAAGGCATAGTATGTACGATACCGTTTGATTTAGTAGCCGAAGTCACGTGCCGCTTCGGCCGATGTGAGGCTAACTCAAACGCAAAACGCATGACGCGATCGACACCGCGCCGGGTGAAGACGGATTCTTGCACCACCATTTCCTGATCTGTGCCTTCGAAAAGTCGGCCTCCAATATTTGAGTATTCGCCTTCGTTATTTTCTCTCACAATAACGAAGTCAATTTCACCAGGTTTGCGGTCGCGTAAGGGTGAAACCACGCCAGGTAACAGACGAACCGGCCGCAAATTTATGTATTGCTTGAACTCTCGGCGAATGGAAATGAGCCCGCCCCAAAGCGATATATGATCGGGCACCGTCGGCCAGCCGATGGCACCCAGATAGATGGCATCAAAGTCTTGGAGTTGGTTGCTCCAATCATCAGGCATCATGATGCCGTGCTCGCCATAGAAGTCGCAACTCCATGGAAAGGCTTCAAATTGAAGCGAAAAACTATGGGTGTGGGCTGTGGCTTCAAGAACGCGCACGCCTTCAGGCGTTACCTCTTTCCCAATACCGTCACCTGCAATGACCGCAATCCGATATGTTCCTTGTTTCGGCACTGACAAACACCCGCGTTAAGACTGCGTGAGACTAGCCACACGCAAGCTCGAGGTCGACAAGATTCTAAGAAGTTAGATCAGTTGAGATTGATAGCCGTCTTGGTGGCTTCTCGAAAGCGATCGAACAGCGGCAATTTCAGCGCGCCTTGGCACGGATGAATTTAAATGACTTATACTCGTCACTCAGAAAAATTCTTTTTTCCTTTGATTTCTTGATGAGGGTGCACAGAAATGTCACCAACATTGAATCGTTACGCCCACGTTTGATGTGGAGTTTGGTCGCAAGCAGACGCTTTGGAATGATGAGAAGCTTTATCTCCTCAAAGACCTCTCGTACCAAGCCGTCAATCATCTCTTCGCCTAGTTCGATTCTGCCTCCTGGGAGATGCCAACATATCGTGGTCCAGTTGTCTGGTCATGACCTTAATCCTCAGTTTGTAAAGTGTGAGGCGTCCAGTGGAATCATGTCACCGCCGATGTTAGCGGCTACCATGAGCCGACCAAGAACGTTTTGGCCTTACGATGCAGATCGTCAGATCTTTTTTCGGGCAATCATTCTAATGTTGGGCTTTAGATTCCAAATGAACCGAATTTCGTGAAATCCATACCTCTCGAATAAGCGTTGTAGACCTATTTTAGTAAAATATGTGAGATGGCGGGGCGGATGCACTTGAGGCCAGGCGACGAAGTTGCCGGGAATTCTGAAATGCCCAGCATCCGGCGTCGTCAGATAGAGCACCCCGGCTGGTGCCGTGAGTTCACCGATTGCAGCCGCAAATTCACCGTAGTTTGGAATGTGCTCGATCACTTCACTCGTATAGACCATGTCAAACTTCGGACCTTTGGCGGCAAATTTGGGCGCGGTTATTACGCTAAAAGATGCCTTTCCGAATTCGCGTTGCGCGGAGGCGACGGCACTGGCGTCCATATCTATGCCGTAGGCGGAAAGTTCCAAGGATTGCGCCGCAGCAACCGCATAGCCCAGGTTACACCCCACATCTAAGAATCGATTTCCATATGAGAATCGTTGCATTCGTTTGATGCGCCGCTTCGCGCGTTTGATCTTCTTGTCTCTTTTCTTGGCATACATCTCGTTAGAGGGATATTGGCGGTAGAAATCGGCCAATTCGGATTCGGTCGGGGTCGGGGTCGTGACGATCGTTCCGCACGTGGCGCAACGGGTGAAGTCCCAGCCGTCCTTTGAACCGACCGCCTGGTTCGCACGACCTTGGCATGATTGGCAGATCATGGACGATGCCTTCTATCCCATTCAACGCAGAAAAAGTGTGCGGTGTCTTTGCCTGATGCAATAAACCGAACGATGACCAACTTATATTACGTGGCGGAAGCAGATCTATATCGCGCTGCTTCTTTAGGCAGCGGAGAATTCAAACCACTTTCTACGTCATCTACAGGATCGGAAAGACGTGCCCTATTCGGATCGTTCCCGTAGCAGGCGCATGCCGTTGAGCGTGACCAGCAAAGTTGCACCGACATCGGCGACAACCGCCATCCAAAGGGTTGCCAGGCCGGGCAACGCCAAGATCAGAAATGCCCCTTTGAATAGCAGGCTCAATGCTATGTTCTGACGTAAAACACTGGCGGTTTTCTGGCCAATTCGCACCGTGGCAGCAAGGAGTCTTAGATTGTCTTGCATTAGCACCACATCGGCCGTTTCCATGGCTTGTGCCGTACCGATACCGCCCATAGCGATGCCGATATCCGCAGATGCCAAAGCCGGCGCATCGTTGATACCGTCGCCGATCATGGCGATTTGGCCATATTTTTGCCGCAGCTCCGTAACGGCCGTCATCTTATCGGCGGGGCGCAATTCGGCCCGGACTTCATCGATGCCCTTGAGGCGATTAACAAGCGCCTGAGCCGGCTCTTTGTGGTCACCGGTGAGCATAACCACATGGGCGTCCGGGTTGATTCTGTGCAGCTCTTGCAAGGCCTCGGTCGCATCCGCGCGCGGCGTATCTTCAACCAAAATATAACCCAAGAGATTGCTTCCTTGCGCAACGACCATGGCGGTATGTTTGGCACCGCTTAAGGCAATTGCGCAACGAGCAGCCTTGCAGGCTGCTTCATCCTCATGAATGAGATCGTGGCGGCCGACGCGAATTATCTCGCCGTCGAGTTCTCCCTTGACGCCGCCTCCGGCGACCGCCGTCACAGACGACGCACTTGGATACTTGTTGGTCATTTGGCGATTCCTCGCCTCATGCACAACGGCATGAGCGAGCGGATGTTCCGATGAACTTTCAACTGAATGGGCAAGCGCCACCATGTCATCGCACGGCTCGCAGTCGCTATTGTCATCAGGCGTATGTGTGCAGTCGGCGGTCAGTGTTTCGGTCACAACCGGCTTGCCAAGCGTCAACGTTCCGGTCTTGTCGAACGCAAAGACCTTGGCGTTGCTCAATTCCGTTAACTGCGCGCCACCTTTGACGAGCACACCGAATTGTGCAAGCCGGGTGAGCGCGCTTACCACGGTCACAGGAATACTTATCACCAGGGCACACGGGCACGCCACGATGAGAAGCGCCAGCGACCGATAAAGCCAGCCGCGCGTATCGGCCGTATCAAAAAACGGTTGGCCGAAAATGACAGTTGCCGTTATCAACATGAACAGTGCAAAAGCGACAACGGCGGGCGTATACCAGCCGGCGAACTTATCAATGAAACGCTCGGCGGGCGAACGCTGTGACTGAGCTTGTTCAACAAGACGCGCAATCTGCGCAATGGTCGAATCTGACGCGCACTGGGTCACTGTAATCTGCAGAGCGCCCTCACCATTAATGGTACCAGCATAGACTTCGTCGCCGATTCCGCGGTTGACGGGTACGCTTTCGCCCGTGATCGGCGCTTGATTGACCGAGGAGTTCCCCTCACTAATCGTGCCATCGACCGGGATATGTTCTGCTGGGCGCACCAACACGGTGTCGCCGAGCGTGATTTGATCGACGGGGATCACATCGCGGTGGAAGTGCTTGTGCTTGTGCTCGTGATCGTCATGGCCATGATTATGGTGATTGGCGTGATCATGATGGCCGCTGTGATGAGTTCTCAGAACAGTTGCTGTTTTCGGCTGAAGCGCAATTAGGCTCCTCAAAGAATCCCGCGAGCGCTCTGCGCTATAGCCCTCGAGGGCTTCACCGAGCACAAACAAGAGTACAACAGTTACGGCTTCGCCATAGGCGCCAATATAGACGGCACCGATAATGGCGAGAGTGACCAAAATATCGATAGTCACGCGCTGGACCTGAATGAGCGTGCGCAAGCCTTTTTTTGCCAGAGGATAGCCGACCAGCACCGTTACTGCGATATAGAGTGCATCAATGCTGTTTGCTACTATTGGCGAAACTGAAATGAAGAGCAGCGGCAGGGATGCCAAGGCGAAAAGCCCCGCATAAAATGCCCGTGTATTGGCGGGCTGCGACAATAGAAATCGAACAAACCCTTTCAGGCCGCGGGCTTCCGGCACAGTGACTTCCGGGGCCTCCTGATCGTCAGCGACGGCATAACCGAGGTCATTTAACTTGGCGACAACCGCATCAAGCGTAACGTCCCCATTGGCGCGCATGATCTCGGTTGTGAAATCAACTTGCACGTTTTCAACGCCATCGAGCTGGCCAATACCTTTCTCGATGGTTCGCGCACAATCACCGCAATCCATGCCCGAAATTCGCAAACGGAATGTCGGTTCGGCTTCGCTCATTTGTGCAGGCCCTCCCATCTCAAGGTTCCCAAATTGCAGTTAGCATTTCATCTGAGATCACCCTACACGTTGAAGTCAGGTCAAAGGTCAAGGCCAAAATAACCTTTCCCGCAGTAAGAAAATGCCTGAAAACTGACAAAAAGATGATTTGTCTATGGTTTAGATAAGGTTAAACGCGGTGGATTTCTAGGGTTGGGAGTCTCGCTCCAGTGCCAAGAAAAACTCGGCAAAAAGAAACGCCTTGTCGCCTTGGGCCGTAAAGATGAGGCCTTCGTCTTGCTCCGTTAAACGCAGGGTCGGGTGAGTGTGGCAATCGGCTTTGATGCTTGCAATTTTTTCAAGTGACTTTTTGACAGCTTGGTCATGACTAGGCACAAATATCGAATATCGGTCCCCATCCCGCCAAACGTGCACATGCTGACCATGAAGAGCTTTAATCAGACCGCCCCGTTCGAGTTCAGCGAGATTGAGTCCGGTTTTTTCTAAAAGCCAATCAAGCGTCGACTCGACCGGCGTTTTATGCGTGTGTTCGCCACACACGCGTTCAATCAATTGACTAAAAAGATTCGCTGCCGGCGTTTCAGCGGCGTTGTGCATCCGTGAGCGAAAGTCGTAGAGAAATAGCTCAAGCTCGTGCTGGAGAATCTTGAGATCCGTCAATTGGCGCTCGATTTTGAGATAGCGTTGCTCGGCAATCTCCGTAACATTTTTGTCGACCAGCTTGCCGTCTCGTGTGCCAGCAAGAAAATGTCCGATGTCGGATAAAGAAAAGCCGATGCGTTGCGCCCTATGAATAAAGGTGAGCGTTTGCTCCGCGTCGGAATCATAAAGTCTGTAGCCAGCGTCGGTTCGCCGGGCCGGGCTGAGGAGTTCGAGCTTTTCGTAGTAGCGCAACGTCGAAGTCGGCATGCCTACGCGCCGGGCGAGTTGGCCGATCGTGTACATCGTCGCCATGAGAAAAGTTGGCTCCAAATCATTTGGTTTCCTTTGAACGAATACTCTAACTTGGCGAAGACACCTCATGCCAGCATAGAATTTAGTTCAATGCCCGTAGGTTTCACAATATTCTGAGATAGCGCATGGTCCGAGATCCAAGCGATTCAACTTTAAAGACTAAACTTTCAATTGGAACACGCCCTCGCTAAAGAGGCCGGTTTTAACTGTGGACTTGTCAGAGGTGGAAAGCGGCAAAGCCAGGTAGGATGTGTACTTGCTGTTGGCGGGTATACCCAAGTCCCATTCAAGGGTTCTTGAGGCTGCTTACCCAAGACTCGATGAAATTTTGGCCGCCTGCAACACCGTGCGTTCAGCCGAGTTTGCCTAACGCATCACGATTTCGATGCTGACGATTGGGCGGCACATTCGCCAGCCATCCTTGTTTGTGAAGCACATCCAAAGGATTTTACCCCCGACCTCGAATCACCGAGCCCTCTCCACGCAAGCTATCCTGCCAACGCCGTCATATTTCCCCTTGACTACGTGCATACCGGCGAACAGGTTGTAGACACGATCGCGACGATATTGGAAGGGCTCACAGCTAAGTGCGTCCGGCGATCAAGCCTGACGTCACATGTCTCTCCGTCTTTGGTAAAGGCATAAGAAAAGTCAAGTTATTCAGTAGGCCGTTCTATATACGCCTGTGAGCCGACCTGCTAAACTTTGCTGATAAATTCAGCAATACCGGCCCGCGGTGGCGCGTTCGGGTTGTGTTGAACATACGGTCGGAGACGGCCAAACTTGCTTAAGCTTGTAGGCCGCAAAAGGGTTAATGGGACTACTCGGTGGTACCGGGGATTCGCAGATAATTAAGTTAACCGAAGGGGCCTCAGGCCTTTGGCGGGATCTAGATAGAAATCGGAACAGCTTATGCTTTTACCGGCACATGAGTTCATAAAGCCCACAACACTCAAAGAAGGCCTTGAAGCGCTTCAAAACGCGAATGGTGAGGTCAAACTGATGAGTGGCGGTACGGACGTCATCTTCAACATGCGCTGTCATCTCATGACGCCCGACACGCTGATCGCCATAAAAGATTTGCCGGAGTTGCACGGCATCAAGGAGTTGCCGGGCGGCGGGCTTCAAATCGGGAGTGGGGAGCGCTTGGCGGATCTTGCGGATCACACCCTCATTCAGGAACGTTTCCCGGCCTTGAGTGAGTCGTGTCGGTCGGTCGCCTCGTTGCATGTGCGCAATATAGGAACGCTTGGCGGTAATATTTGCCTTGACACGAGATGTTGGTACACCAACCAAACGGATTCCTGGCGTGCAGCGAAAGAGCCGTGCCTCAAGACGGGCGGGACTATTTGTCATGTCATCAAGGGTTCGAACATTTGTGTTGCCATCAACAATGCTGATACCCTGCCAGCGCTGATTGCGCTTGACGCGCGCGTCACACTTGCAAAGGCGGGAAGCGAGCGGGACGTGGCCTTGGCGGAGTACTACAGGCAAGACGGAATCGAACATACCGTGCGAAACCCAAGCGAGATATTGACGGCCATCACCATTCCAGAGACCAAGGATCGTATCGTCTATATGAAAGAGGCGCCGCGCAAGGGTATGGATTTTGCCTATGGCTCGGTTGCGGCGCGTGCAGACGGCCAAGGTGAAAGCACCGATAACGTCAAGATTATTTTGGGCTCGTTCGGCGTTGCGCCTATAAATTTGGTCAAACCTGTTCAAATCGTCGAGCAGAAGGGATTGACGGGTGACGCCATTCGAGAGGCGGTCGACTCGACGCGCGACGAATTAGGCGCCCTGACCAATCTCTATTCTCCCGCATCCTACAAACGCGATCTTGCCAAGGTGCTCGTCAAGCGAGCGCTCACCCAGTTGAGGGGGATGTAAACCGTGCGCAAACAATTCATAACGTTAACGGTCAACGGCGATGCTTATGATATTGTCATTTCGACGCGTCAGACCCTCTTGGATGTAATTCGTGACCAGATTGGTCTCAAAGGGACCAAAGAAGGCTGTACCACGGGGTCATGCGGCGTATGCACCGTCAATAATGAAAAAGGCGAAGCCATTCTCTCGTGCTCGACACCCGCCATCGAATGGGGTGGCTGCGCCATCACCACGATTGAAGGGCTGGAGCAAGGCGGTGAACTTGATCCCATCCAAAAGGCGTTTATCGAGTATGGCGCCGTACAGTGCGGCTATTGCACACCGGGCGTGATCATGTCGGCCAAGGCCGTGCTGAATGCCCATCCCAATCCCAGCGAGGAAGAAATCAACGAGGGAATGGCAGGTGTTTTGTGCCGTTGCACCGGCCATATCAAGGTGAAAGAAGCGATCCGCAACGCCCACGAGTTCAGGACGAAAAGCAAGGCGGATGAACATGCGACCTGATCTGAACGTCATCGGCAAGCGGCAACCCCGCCTCGATGGCCGCGAAAAGGTCTCCGGCCGATCGGTCTTTACCGATGATCTTGTGCTGCCGGGCATGCTCCACGGGAAGGTTTTGCGCAGCCCGCATGCGCGCGCAAGAATTCTCAAAGTCGATACCTCAAAAGCTAAGACGTTACCGGGCGTCAAAGCCATCATTACGGCTGACGATGCGTCGGGTATTATGGTAGCGGCCAATCGGCCTGTCTTTTGTCAAGACCTGGCTAACTATGTTGGCGAAGAAATAGCGGCAGTGGCGGCGGTCGACGAGTTGACGGCCCAAGAAGCGCTTGATCTGATTGAGGTTGAGTTCGAACCGTTGCCTGCGGTCACTTCCGTGAGGCGCGCGCTTAAAGCCGACGCACCCCAGATACACGGTCAGTCCCCAGGCAACATCGCTTTGGAAGTTGATAGTGACTACGGTGAGCCCGAAGAGATCTTCAAAAAAGCGGATCGAACGTTCACGGATGAATTCAGTAGTCCAACGACACACAATGTTCTAGCAGAGTTTCATATCGCGGTCGCCGACTTTACCCGTCCGGACAAATTGACCATGTGGACGCCGCTCCAGTCGGCGCCAAATTTTCAAGACACACTCGCCTCAGCCTTTGGCTTAAAGCAAAGCCAGATACAAATGGTGTTTCTCAACACGGGCGGGGCGTTCACCGGACGGGGTACCCCGCGCCCACATCACTTCATTGCTGTGATGCTGTCGCAAAAAACCGGCCAACCTTGCAAAGTGCGAACGGCCGGCGACGAAGAGTTCACGGTGTTTCCCGCCTCCGGCGAAAATATGTTCGAGTTCAAGACGGCCGTCGACAATGGCGGCACCATCAAGGGGCTTGAGGTCGATATTGTTACTGAATGCGGGGCGCATGCGGCAACCCAAGCGATGCTGGCTTGGATCCCAGGCAATTATGTCAACTGGCTTTACAATGTTGACGCGGTCCGATTTCACGGCCGCATCGTGTACACGAATAACGCGCCCTACTTTTATCACCATGGCGGCATTATGGGGCAGATGAGTGCCGGCTGGATGCAGCACTTGACCCGCGTTGCCGAAGAACTCGGCATGGATCCGTTGGCGTTTCACATCAAGAATGCCGTCAGCAAGGATCACACGTGCAAGGACGGCACATTCTTTGGCAGCTGCGGGCTTAAAGAATGTCTCGAAGCGGTTCGCGACAAGTCAGGCTGGCAGGAAAAGTACGGAAAGCTGACGCTTTACAAAGGTATCGGTGTGGGCATCGGCGCCATGGCGTCGGGCGCGAAAGGCCGCTGGAAACACGATACCTCGGCTGCTTTCGTTAAGATCGCCGATGACGGTGTCGTAACGCTCTACACCGGCATTCCGGATATGGGCCAAGGCTCACATACGACCATGGGGATCATTGCAGCGGAAGTCTTGGGCATTGAAGCCTCAGATATACGAATCGTAGCTGGCGACTCCGACATCACGCCGTTCGATCCGGGCGCGTTTACACAGCGGGGCACCTTTGTGACCGGCCATGGGGTCAAGAATGCCTGTGAAGATGCGCTCCAACAGCTCGCGGCTACGGCGGCCAATAAACTGGAAGTGGATTCTGAAAACGTGATCTTCCGTGGCCGGAAAGTCTATCCAAAAGACAAACCTGAGCGGGCGCTCGATTTTGCCAAGGTGGCTTACGATACGTTGCATAGCCAAGAGGGTCGCTTTGTTATGGGCCGAGGTTTCTACAATTCTCCCAAACCCTATGGCTCAATGGCTTATTCCTTCGGAGCCCAAGTGGCCGAAGTCGAGGTCGATCCGGAAACAGGAGTTGTCAAAGTTACCAAGGTGACGGTGGCGCACGATATCGGCCGAGCCATGAATCCTCTAGCCATCGAAGGGCAAATTGACGGCCAGGTCTTCTCAGGCCTTAGCCAAGTTCTCTATGAAGAATGTGTTATGAATGACGGCCAACCGCTCAATCCGTCTCGCCTCGAATATAAGACGCCGCGCACTTACGAATTGCCAGATGTGGATTACATCATTGTCGAAACCATTGATCCCTTTGGTCCTTTCGGCGCCAAGGAAGTAGGGGAAGGACCGATTGTTGTGACCATGGCAGCTGTCGCTAACGCGGTCGCCAACGCGCTAGGCGGCTACATGCCTGAGATTCCCATGACGCCCTGGCGCGTTCTACGTGCGATTAAACAAAGAGAACAGGCCGACGCGGCAGCTTAGCCGAGATCGTGTTCACTCAAGTACCGTCACACGACCGACCGTTAATCGGGAAGGATTTAGCTCAATGATAAGACTCGTCATCATTGCGGCGATTGCGATTGGGAGTGTGCTGAGCATGGCGTCTCATACAATAGCGGCCGACACGCCGACAATCCTTATCACCGGCTCCAATCGGGGCATGGGTCTCGAGTTTGCAAGTCAATTCGCAACCAAAGGTTGGAATGTCATCGCCACATGTCGGAATCCATCCAAGGCTGACGCGCTCAACGCGCTCGCGGCAGAGGATCCCAACGTCACGATCGAAGAACTCGACGTGCTCGAACACGGTGAGATCGATGCGCTGGCTCAAAAATATGAAGGTCAACCGATCGATGTTCTTCTAAGCAATGCGGGAATATTGGGTGGATTCGAGAATCAGATTTTTGGCCAGCTCAATTATGAGATTTTTAATGACATCATGCGGACTAACGCACTGGGCCCGTTGAAACTAGCGGAGGCCTTTATTGATAACATTGCGGCAAGTGATCAAAAGAAAATCATGACTGTGTCGAGCACCGCCGGCTCATTTACCCATCCTGAAATAAATATGGGGGGTCTCCCGTTCTATCGTGCCAGCAAAAGCGCAACGAATATGATCATGCACAGTCTTTCCAAGGATCTAGCAAGCCGAGAAATCATTGTTGGCATTTTAAGCCCGCCGCTTACGCGAAACGATGAAATACGAAAAGCGGAGGAAGAGCGCGGTATTAAGCTCCCCGCCGTCGAACCGGAAGAAAGCGTGCGTGGGTTGATTGAAGTCATTGAATCATTCACGCTCGGCCAAAGCGGCTCATTTATTAACTACACCGGCGATGTGGAACCTTGGTGAGCGGAAGTGTAAGATTCGTAGGCGAAAGTCGGGCGCCCCTTTGTAGTAAAGCAGAATTTCTCTGCCCATGGGCCATTGTCATGCCGCCAATTCCAGCCAACCTCTTCTGCATGCTCATCAAAATTCTCAAATTCCTCAACCCAAAGCGAGTAATGGCATAGCTTCACGCTTTCTTGCGTCGGAATGCCACACCAACCGAAGTAGAATAGGTCGAGTAAAGTCAAATCTGCATGCCACGTTTTTTCAAGATATTCTTTTCAGCCAAATCAACGAACCCGGCAATGATATTGCTGTGTTTGTTCTTTGCTGGCGCCTTTCAGGCAATCGGATTGGCAGCGATCGTTCCATTACTGCTTTCGGCAGAAGGTAGGCTTGAAGCCTCCGACAGTCCTATTAGTGCGATTGTGGTTGGATTGCTCAGCCGAATCGGGCTCACGCCTGAGTTTGAGATTTTACTTTTTATTGTGGTGGGCGGAATTGCATTTAAAGGCTTTTTTTTGATTCTGTCTTTAACTTATGTCGGTTATGCAGTTGCCGAGGTCGCAACTGATCTTAGGGAAAGATTGATACGCGGAATTCTAGCTGCACGTTGGCAATATTTCGTCAATCAACCGCTCGGCAGCATTGCAAATGCGATGAGCCTGGAGTCTCAACGTGGTGCAAATGCCTATCAAATGGTTGCGCATTCGATGTCCTACACCATTCTAACGCTTGTTTATATCGGCGTTTCCTTTCTGATCGATTGGAAAATCGCGGTTCTATTAGTGCTCTTATGCGGAGGTATGGCACTTATATTAGCCATTTTTGTACTTATCGCCCGGAGTGCCGGTGGTCGTCAGACGCTCGAGACGAGGCAGCTCGTTGCCGAATTAAGTGATATGCTCCCTGGTATAAAGCCCTTAAAAGCGATGGCCCGCCACGGTCGATTCACAGGGCTATTTAAAAATCAAATCGGATCTCTCAAAAATGCACTTCGCAGACAAGTGATTTCGCGAGAAATGCCAACAGCCCTCGAAGAACCCCTAATTGGCCTTAGTCTCGCGTTTGGTTTCTACGTCGGAACAGTCTTTTGGGGCATCACTGTAGCCGAATTTTTGGTGGTGGGCTTGCTCATTGGCCTGACGATTTCAAGTATCTCCCATATTCAAAAAAATTTGGTCCAGGCAGCTATAGAAGAGAGTGCCTACTACGCTGTCGATGAAATGATTAGGGAATTAGATGCTCATCCAGAGCCATTCAAGTCGGAGGGGCAAGCTCCCAAATTGCAGGAGGGGTGTGTATTTGAAAACGTAAGTTTCTCGTATGGTCACCGACGCATACTTAATCAGTCAAATATTGAAGTTCGGGCCGGCCAGCTGACCGTTATTACTGGAGATTCCGGCACCGGAAAGACCACCATTGTTGACCTTCTGATTGGCTTACATCGGCCCGACTCAGGCCGCATCCTTATCGATGGCGTGTCGCTTGAGTGTCTAGATGTCGAACGGTGGCGGACTATGGTGGGCTATGTACCTCAAGAACTGATTCTTTTTCACGACACTATTAGAAACAATGTTACCCTAGGAGATCCTGCGTATAGTGATAAAGATGTAGAAGAAGCACTTAAGATGTCAGGCGTTCTCGATTTCGTCACTTCGCTTCCGGAAGGTTTGGATACGATTGTGGGAGAACGAGGGCTACGCACTTCGGGTGGTCAACGACAGAGAATTGCATTAGCTCGGGCATTTGTTCACAAACCGAAGTTGCTGATTATTGACGAGGTTACAAGTGCGCTAGACCCTGATACTGAAGCGGAAATCTGCGATAACGTACGGGCGCTAACATCAGGCAATCCGAGCGGTCTCACGGTACTGGCGATTACGCATCGGCCAGCTTGGTGCGACGCCGCCGACAAAGTCTATCACTTAGAAAACTAGATTTCGTGCTAAAGCCCTTGGAGACTTATGTTTACTTAGTTTGTCCGGAAACCGCTTTGTTGTTGCGGGGCGACCTCACCTTCACCAGTTCCCTTTCAAATGCAAAAGTGGAAATGAGTACGATCAATAGAAAGGTCGGGGTCCAGGCCGCCCAAAACGGACTTATCAGGCTGGCTTCGCCCAACGCCACAACAATTGAATCAATGATCACGTAGAGAAAACCAATTGTTAGGCCATACATAAGGACAAAAAATTGGTTGGCATTACGATCAAAAATTTGAAACAGTGGAACGGTCAGCATGATCAATGCGAGCGTTCCGAGGGGGGCGGTAATTTTTTTTTGAAGCCAGATTCGATAATGAAATTGAGGCTTGTTTCCGAGAGTTGGCCTTTTGAGCAATTCCCTTGTTTCGAACCAAGAAATGTTGCGCGGCTTTCCCATTAACGCGACCATCGTATTGATATTTATATCGATTTCATACACAAACTCATCAAGATACGTGAGAAATTCTGAACCGGGCTCAGCTTTAGTAACATTCTTTAAAATAATCGATTTATTCCCAAGCGTGGCCTCGGGAGCTGAAATTCGCGATATCAAATGGCCAATTTCATCACGGTGAAAAATTATCACACCGGCCATTTTCTCATTTCTCAAATTGAGTTTCTGGATGCGAACAATATCGCTGCCTTTTCGCGTCCAGATTTCTGATGACTGATCCAAATTATCGGGAGCATATTCCATCATTTCCAAATCTCGGAGTGCGAATATAGATCTTGGTAAAAAGTAATTATCAAGCAGTATGTGAATACCAACGATTATTATCGCAGCAGGCAATAAAGCAATCATCAATTGTGATTGTGAGATGCCTGATGAAAGCATTGCAATCAATTCACTATGTCGCATCAAGCCGATAAAGACAAATAATGTTGCCACTAGGGCTGTAATTGAAATTAGATTAGAGAATAAATCTGGTAGGCCGTATACGGTGTACTTGACAACATCAACAAGATTGCCATCTGCATCAGCAATTATCTCTTCTCCCCGGTTGGTAAAGTCGATACTTGTAGCCAACAACAAAATACCCGCCCCCAACAACACGAAACGCTGAAGCAAGAACACTGAAATATACCGAGTCAACAATGATTTCATGTTTGGTCTTTATTGGTGCTTGTGGATCTTGTCCGAATCTCGGATAGATAAATACAGGTTGCTGAATACTGAATAGGGATCAAAGCCAATCTTAAAAGCGACGCTTGGAAATAGCACAGTCGCCATAACGGCAAGTATTGCTACTGAACCCCAAATGCTGATCCAAGGAGATACTACACCGCCACTTGCTAACCCATCACCAAACTCCAGCATTTGTTGAAAAATAAAAACAATTACAATTCCAATGACGACACCAGAAGCCCGTCGCACACGGCTTGCACCTAGTGCCAATGGAATTGCAATCAGCGGCAAAATCATTACCGAAACGATTTGGGCTACCCTGTAGTGAATATCGACGACCAATTCCTTTCTTTCAATTCCCCCAGGCGGGTTATGGCGCACTGCCCACAATTCGGGCAGCGTCAATTCCTTGGAGCTTTTAGATCCGCGGGGGCTGACGGTTTCTTCGGTAAACGTTGCGAGTTTCCATTGCGTGCGATCAAATTTCAGAATACTGGCGCTTCCTGGTTCTTCGGCGATTACGACAAGTTCTCCGTCACTCGCCATCAAGTACAGGGTCAAATTATCATCAGAAGCTCCTAATAAGCCTCTTGAGGCCGTCAATACTTTTTCTTTTCCATCTTCAGTCTCCTCAAACGCGAAAATTTTGCCGAGATCCTCAATTCCGCGGCTGGCATCTTCGACATAGTAAGTTGTATCGTCTTTCTGAATAAAAGTTCCCACCTTCAACCTTTCACTGAGGGAAGATTGTGCGGCACGAAGTTCAAGATCTCTATACTGATAGAGACCGTGCGGCTGTAAGTAGCCAAATAGCAAAGCCGTAATTACCGAGACGACGATACTCAAAATCGTAACGGGTAACAACAATTGGTGCAGCCCAATTCCAGACGAATGCAAAATATCAAGCTCGTTATCTCTCTTGAGTCTGTTGAAGGTTAGAAGCACGCCTGTGAAGAAAGCGACGGGAAGCGCCTCACCAAAATGAATAGGCACCAAATTTGCCATCATTTGGAAAGCGAAACTAAGGAGTTTCTCTGATGGCCCTATAGCTTCAATAGCTCTAACGCTTCGTTCCAACAACAATGCGGAGAATGTTAGAGCGAATATGATAGCCGCATCTCTAATTACTTCTCGTAATATGTAAGCGCTCAGGATCGGCATATTGGTTATGATTTAAGACACCGCGTAAATGTGCATTGTAGTTAGGTACACCATTACGGGCACATTGTCGAAAATTGTGCATTTTCCAGGAGATTGGCTAATGAATTCTCCCGCCTTGGTTTGAAAGAAAGCCGATGACGGGCAGACAAATGCACCGCGCGAATCAGCGTGACGCATAATGGAGAAGCTACAATCTACAGTAGAAGGCTCTGTATCTTGCTCCGGCGTAATTGCGCACCGTCACAATCTCTTAGCCTTTGAGGATTGCGCTCAGTGCTTCAATGGCCGGGTTTCACCGCCCATCCGGAGTCCGATATAGCCATGTTAGTTTTGGACAGATCAAAACTTCTACAGCTTTGGGCGGACCGATGATCAGAGTTAAGGATCCGTCTCTGCATGACCAGATGGCTAAAATTCAATCGACCTATCCGTCCAAAGGCAATCGGGACTTCTTCACCAGAATATTGAAATTTTTTGTAATAAAAATTGTAACCACCTGGCCGATCATGGCGCTCATCTATCGAGGGTTTGAGGTATTTGGAAGGTATTTTGAAGAAACCATAGCGGACCCGGTTTGACGCGTGGCGGTGCTCGGCGAATAAAAGAAACTGAAGTTTCAACCGTAAAAGGGGATGCTTGGCTGGCAAACCAAGGTTTTCTAATTTATGGGACTGAGGCTACGCTGACAGGTACAACCTTTCCCGCCTTGTTGCGTCCCCGTCATTTCGAAGCTGTGCCGCTGTCAAAATGGTAACGGGCGTCCAAAAAATCAACCATTCGGCGGAGAGATTTAAGATTACCGTGTGGAAGTCCACCATCATACAGCTCAGCGCGAAGATCAGTAAAACGAGAGGCCCCTTTTGACCATCTCTTTGCTGTCGCCACGCCTCCATCAGTGCTCCCACGACTAACGCAACAAACGTTCCAAGCCAGATTACGCCGCCCAACAGTAAGTGCGAGATAAATACATTATGGGGTTTGGTGGATCGGATACCCACCTCGGAGCCAAGTTCGAGCCGAGCTCCGAAACCATAGCCGAACCACGGGCGATCAATTGCGAGCTGAAAGCCTTCGCTCCATAGAGCCAGACGGTAACTGTCGCCACGTTGAAGCAACACATCTAGATCGATAAACCCGCTTACCGCGACTGTCCCAGCAAGTAAAATGGTTCCAAGCGCAGCCAGCAGTCCGACTTTTGGTGAATACAAGGAAACACCAATGATCGATGCGAGCGCGAACGCGAGAAGAGGTCCACGCGAGCCTGTCAACCAAAGGCCCAGCACCACAAGTATGATGGTGCCATACCATAAATAGCGTTTTTGGTTATCTGGTTGGGCAGGCAAGACGACAAACATGACGCCAAGTGCACCAGCCCCTAACGAACTGGCCAAGAGATTTGAATTAATGCGGCTTACGCCTTGGAGCCGCCAACCTTCCGCAATTTCTTGCCAATAGAGCGCGATGGCCAAGAGCACGCTAAAAGCCGCAACGACGCCGATGGTTCGATAGATGGGGCCTATCCAATCAGGATGTCTCGAAAAAATTGTAATACTGACTACAAGCGCTAAGCCTAAATTGAGAAATCGGGCCATGTCTTCAAAAACGACAGGGCTGAGTTGATCACGCCAGTAAAAGGTCGTGAGTCCAATGACAAAATAGGCAACGACAAATCGGAAGAGGTGAGATTCCGAGAATTTTGGCATTGTTCGCCAGTCAAACGCCAGAATCATTGCCGGTAGGAACCCAAAATATAAAATCATCCGGCTCCATTTTGTGTCCAGCATAAACAAGCCCGAAAACATGGCAAGAATGACATAGCCAATAAAACGGTCACGGCTCGTCTCTGAAATGCGTTTTAGAGGTAGCATTAAATATGCGGCGGCGGCGGCGCGCAGCAAATGTATAAGATTCCGATCGAATCGTGGTTCATGAATATTTCTACATTAGATCTGTAGGCCAGGGATAATTCTCAGATAGTCCACGTTCAAAGGTCACATCAAGAATATACCGGGCGACTCGGGTGGTATCGAAATATTCGTGTACTCTTGCATGTCCGCGTCTTGCAACCTCCCGGGCGGCAGCATCATCTGATTTAAAGTGGCGGATCTTTTTCTCGAGCTCGTCGAGATCCGCATACAAGCCTAGTTCATCCTCGCTGAATATCTCGTCAAACTTAGAGCTACGATGCACGAATGTCAGCAGTCCATTGCCCATATATTCTGACATACGTGAAGACGCGTAGAGATACCAGCCGTTTTCTTTGTCCAAGCTAAGGCCCATGCGACAACGGCTTAAAGCCTCTCCGAATTGCACACCGAATATGGATTCTTTGCCGTCAAATCCTCTAAAATCAAAACGAACGTCAGGCATTCTTTTCCGTAAGTCCTGCGCAAAGTTGATTCTGTCCATCGATCGTGCATACCGAGACGCAAAGAAGACATCATAGTCGAGCATCAAATTATCGAATGCGCGAAAGCTCTCCATCGACTTATCAACCGCATTGGGAATAAAGCTTACGACACGTCCCGGCCCCGAAAGCCGTTTGATAGACTCTCCCGCCGAAGTGATAAAGATAGCGTCCGACAGATCTGCAAATCGCTCAATGCCGATAATCGTTTTGGGTTGGAACAACGCATCAACGCATTGCATTATGATTTTCGGTTTATGGGACATTGTGCAAATTTTTGCGAGCGTCGACGGGTCCACTAAATCGGCATGACAAAGAACAATTAGATCAGGTACGAAATTTTCAACTGTCTTCAGCAGTTGCCGATTCATTCCTGGTCGACCCAGCGCCTTGTTGTGAAGCTTCGTTGCCATGCGCGCCATTTCGCGATCGTTAAACGAAACGACGCAACAGCCGTTACGGATAAGACCGTTTATGAGCTTGCGCGCGCTACTGTAGAAAAAGTGGACGTTGCTGCGCTCGTGCATCTCGCCGACAACAAGGACACGCATATGAGAGTTTTCCTAGCTGTTTGGACCGTGAGCCATCATCATCGGGTCAGTTTCGACATCGACTATAGAATTGCGTGTGCCGCGAATGCGCCACCTTTATCACTTCAGCCCAAGGACCTGGATACGAAACGGCTCATCCGCATCGATATCATCGCTCTTTCCGGTCGAATACCAGAAATTGATGTACATGAACGTCTCCCGCCGACGGTACTGCCAGATCTCTCTATTAAGTGAATTTTCCAGAAAATGCTTAATTTACTGGCATCTGGCAAGCTATGATTAGCTTAAAAGGTTATGGAGTCGTGGATATTACCGTCATAATGGGAACTAGCGGCTGGCCAAAGGACGCCCCCTAACCATAATCCTCAATCCGTCGGCCAAATGGAGCTAAGAATCAATCACATATACCGCCACGCAGGAGACCAACAATGCGCGCCGTTTGGGCATTTATTTGTGCTTTGAGCCTTTTGACCGTAGCCGAAATCGGCTCACCTAGGGCACAAGATGCTCTCAGCGAGGAACTGCTTGCTGCCGCAGACCAGGGCCACGGCCAACGAGTTTTCAATCAAAAATGCGGCGCCTGTCACACGCTGATGGAGGGGGGCGGCAACCTCATGGGCCCCAACTTGGGCAAGCTTTTTGAGCGCGCGGCGGGCACCAGGGAAGGCTTCGATTTTTCCGACGCATTCGAGGCCGCCGATTTTACCTGGACGCCGGACCGCCTTGCCGAGTGGATGCGTGATCCGGAAGACTTTCTGCCCGGCAATACAATGTTACTGCCGGAAGTCGTATCGGAAGAAGACATTCTGCCCCTCATTGCGTACGTCGCGGTCCGCACGGGATCGGCCACGTGGGACGTCGCAGAGGTTGAAAGCCCGCAGACGATCAATATGGGTGAGTTCGAGATTGCCCTCAAAGAGGCCCGTCCCGATTTTTGGCATCATTTGATGGACAATACCGCTCATTATCAAATTGATCGGGAAGACAAGGATTATACCTTTGTCACTTATTTCAATGAGGATGGCTCGATCACCGCCAACAATGATCGCATCAAAGGCTTTTGGCGCGTCGAAAGCATGAAGAGTTTTTGCTACGCGCTGCACGGTTTGCCGGTTGAGCCATACGAGTGGGTGGAATGCTTTCCGATTGTGCCTAACTCGATCGAGCGCTATGGGGAAGGGCTTTGGATATCGGAACCGCTTCCCGGTCTTAAAGTTCGCGGCGGATTCTTACAAGGGCGCCCCTATCCATTGGTTGGTGATGCACATCCCGGCTATTGGGAAAATCTATATGCCAACACCATGCGTTACGAAATCGATATGGGCAACGGCAAGATCGAAGTAGTTGATATGTATTTTAACAAGGATAAGTCCATCACGGATGGTCGGGGCACCGTGAACGGCACCTGGTGGGTCGAGGGTCAAGAAGGCCAGAAACAAGACATGTGTTATGCCATCAATGGTATCAAAGGTATAAATGTCGAACTCACGCAATGTTTTGCGCTTGCGGCCATGTATGACCCGCGCATCGGGGCACGCTGGCCAAGCAAGTTCAAAGAAGGCTTTCCCTATTGGGCGGAGGTCGTCGAAGGGCGTGACTAACCGTCCGTTTATTCCGAAACAAAATCGGCGCGCATGACGACCTTTCAAAATATTTCCATGTATTGATCGTAACTGTTGGTGGCGCGAAGGGTACGGCTTCCATAAAGATGGAGGGTGAGCAGCCATATCTCTTCACTCCGTTTTTTGCTTCCTTCCGTCGACATATAAGCGTACGGGTCGCTCAACCAACGTGCCATGTTAGCGTTGTCCAGGTATTCTTCTTGTGCTGCTGCGGAGGCGCCACTGAGCAGCAAGGCCATAGTGACGATAAAAGTTCTCATGTTCAGCGCTTTCTGCCGGGATCCCTATGAGACTTAATGATGTCCCTGTTCTTATTTCCTTTGTAGCCCTCTATTTGATGTGGAAAGATAATACGCTGTTGGCATTTGGCAGAGTCACGACAACATAAAGACGCAGATGAAGCTAAAAACATCAAAGACGATGGGAGTGTTCAACTGGATGTGGACTCCGATTGAACAAATATTTTAGTAATCATACGAAACAAATAAGGAGGCGGCACATGCAATATTTATGGATTTGTCATTGGCTGGTGGCAGCAATTTCTTTGATTGCAAGCGATTTCTCCTACGCGGCGGAAGAAGATGTTTTTGTATTCGGTGGCTCAGGCCGATTGGGGTCAGAAATTGTCAAGGAACTGATTGAGGCAGAGATGAGCCCAACCGTCTTTGTGCGTCCGACATCGGACCGAAGTCGTCTTGATGGTGTAGATGTGAGCTACGCCGTTGGGGATATTCTCAATAAAGACGAAGTGGCCGCAGCGCTTCAAGCCACTCAATTTGATGCCGTAATCAATGCAATCGCGCTTCGGAGCGGCGAGCCCATGCCCTATGAAGCTGGTCAGGGAAACATCAACAAATGGTCCAAGGAGACCGGCGTGAAACACGTTATCTTCTTGAGTTCTGTTGGGGCAGGAGACAACGCCAGCATTGTTCCCGAAAACATGAAAAAGTTTCAAGAACCCTTCAGAGACCAATTAATAGACAAGGGCGTGGCGGAAGTCGAATTGAGAGAGAGCGGCCTGACTTACACCATTATTCGCACCGGCGCGGTTATACCGGTAGGGGCTAAACCGACCGGGCAAGGGCAGCTAGTCGAAGACCAGACGGTGATTGGCCCGATCACGCGTCCCGATCTTGGGGCGCTGGTCGTGGGTTGTGTGCTCAATCCGAAGTGCGAGAACAAGATTTATCACGCGATAGACGAATCGCTTGCCGGGGCTATGGCCCGATAGTGCGCTTCAGTATGTCGTGGAGGAAAGCGGTGTCTAAAGTATGATTGCGAGAGACTGCCACATATTGATCGTCGGCGCTGGCATGGGTGGGCTGACCGCCGCGCTCGCCTTGCAGCAATACGGCTTGAGCGTCTCCGTTTTTGAACAGGCGCCTGAATTGGGCGAAGTCGGCGCAGGGCTGACCATCACGCCGAATGCAACTCATGTGCTTGATTTCTTAGGCCTCAAAGAGCGTCTTGCAGAAACTGCGGATATTCCGACCACCGGTGCTGTGGTTCATTACCAAACCGGCGAAATCTTGCTGCGTACCTATCGCGGCAATACGCCGTTCGAAAGATATGGCGCGCACTACTATCAGATTCACCGAACCGACCTACATGGGTTGCTTTCAGAGGCCGTGCTCAACAATGATCCCGATTGCTTGCATTTAAATCATACATTCACGAAGTTGACGCAGGACGATACCGGGGTCACGGCACACTTTTCCAACGGTGCTGAAGCTCACGGCGACGTGTTGATCGGTTGTGATGGCGGTAGTTCGACGGTACGCAGTATGGTCTTCGGACCGGAACCCGTCGTATTTACAGGTTATGTCGCTCTACGCGCGCTTATTCCGGCGGATCAGCTGACGGAAGAGGAACTCGACATACCGTCAAAAGCATTTCGCGGACCGGACCGGATCTTAACGCGCTACCTCATTCGCAAGCGAACGCTTGTTAACGTCGTGGGTCTCTGCCGCCAGCCTGGGTGGGAAGAAGAAGGATGGACCATTCACACGCCTATTTCCGATATGCTGGAGCTCTATAAAGAATTTCATCCGATCGTCTTGAGCATCATCAAAAAATTGCCGCCCAAGCTCCTCTTTAAGTGGGCCCTGCGTGACCGCGATCCGTTGCAAACATGGACTGAAGGACGGGTCAGTGTCTTGGGTGATGCAGCGCATCCGATGACGCCCTTTTTGGGGCAGGGCGCCGTCATGGCTATAGAAGACGGCATGCTTCTCGGACGGTCTTTCGACCTGGCATCGTCGCCGGAAGAAGCGCTGGCGCTGTATGAGGGCGCACGAAAGGAGCGCGCCAACGGAGTGCAAATGCAGTCACGAGAGCAGTCCAGGCTCTATAACGGGCGCCTGCTCGAGAACTTTGACCCGCCCAGTAATGCAGAAGGCCGCGGATTATTTGAGTACAATCCTGTGACCGTACCCATCTAACAGCAGAGTGTGACGTTAGATCGTCGGTGTTGGCTTACAATGTTGGCGCCTCAGTGCCCTTAATCGCCAGCCGATGCATGACACGGTGTTCGTCGTAGGCGTCATCGACGCGTTTGTGTATTGTGAATAGATTATCCCACAGAGCAATGGAACCATTCTGCCAATGATAGCGGCATTGGAACTCAGGCTTAGAGACATGCTGAATTAGGAACCTTATTATCGCGTCGCTCTCATCATCATTGAGATCCACAATGGACCGCATAAAGAGCGGGCAGACAAATAGGGCCTTCTTTCCTGTTTTCGGATGTGTATGAACCAACGGATGTTCACTCGGCACTATCATAAATGGTCCGGCTTTTTGAAATGCGTCCGGCCCCGTTTTGATCATTTGATTAAGAACCTTGTCATGTAGTGCCGGAAACAGGCCTCGGTGGCCTTCTAAGAAGTTCTTCATTGACTCGGACAGCGCGTCGTAGGCCGTGTAAGCATTGACCCAAATGGTGTCGCCGCCGGCTGGTCCCACGTCAACAGCGTAGAGGGCTGCCCCTTTGGTGGGGATCTCAAACATTGACACGTCGATATGCA
>PVBE011773073.1_pt1 | contig 25251 bp, 31 predicted proteins | sample 1631181 | NCBI WGS metagenome assembly PVBE01 (sample SAMN08397723, study PRJNA350692) | Marine metagenome, whole genome shotgun sequencing project. | isolation source: water | place: Pacific Ocean | collected 2012-04 | reverse complement strand
GCCGGCGTCATCCGCGGCATGTACATCATGGGCGAAAACCCGGCGATGTCGGACCCGGACGCCGGTCACGCCCGCAAGGGGTTGGCGTCATTGGAACACCTGGTGGTGCAGGATCTGTTCCTCACCGAAACGGCGGCGTTTGCCGATATCGTGCTGCCGGCGTCGGCGTTCCCGGAAAAAGCCGGCACCTTCACCAACACCAACCGCCAAGTACAAATGGGCCGCCCGGCGCTGGACCTGCCCGGCGACGCCCGCCAGGACTGGTGGATCATCCAGGAAATCGCCAACCGGCTGGGCTTGGACTGGGCTTATACCGGGCCGAAGGATGTCTACGACGAAATGCGCCAAACCATGAAGTCCCTGAACGGAATTTCCTGGGACCGACTGGAGCGCGAAGACTGCGTCACCTATCCCTGTGACGGCGACGACCAGCCCGGTCACGAGGTCATTTTCGGCGATGGCTATCCGACGGAATCGGGGCGCGCCAAACTGGTCGCGGCGCAAGTGACGCCGCCGGATGAATTGCCCGACGATGATTACCCCTTGGTGCTGACCACCGGGCGAATGTTGGAACATTGGCACACCGGCGCCATGACACGCCGCGCCACCACCTTGAACATGCTGGAATCCGTCGCCGTCGTCTCTATCCATCCCCACCAGATGGCGTCGCTGGGGCTTGAGGCCGGTGACACGGCGCGGGTGGAATCGCGGCGCGGCGGCATCAACATTCAGGTCCGCGCCGACCGGGACGTGCCCGACGGCATGGTGTTTATCCCGTTCTGCTTTACCGAAGCCTCGGCCAACCTGCTGACCAACCCGCAGTTGGATCCTTACGGAAAAATTCCGGAATTCAAGTTCTGTGCGGTCCGCGTTACCGCCGCCACCGGCAACGCCGAAGCCGCCGAATAACTCAATTTTCCCTGTCCGGGCCCTGGGGTCTTCGGGGGACACCCCCGCTCCCCCGTGGCCCGTCCTCGCCTCTTCCTATTTCTCCGACTTCTCCAATAAATCCATGGCCAGGGCATGGACCGTGGGGCTGCCGTCTTCGATGCCCGACATCGCTGCCGTCCTATCCTTGATTTCGGCTTGCAGGTCGTCGGCGGAAATCGGAAAGGATTTCAACATCACCGCCAAAATCGATTCGCAGGCAAGGACATGGGCCGCCAGGCTTTCGGTTTCGGTCCGGCGTTCGTTGGCGTTATCGCCGAAGGTTTTTAGTTCACCGGCAATGATCTGGAGACTTTCTTCCAGGGCGTTGATTTGCTGGAAAAAGCCCGATTCCTCCAACAGGTCCAAGAACACCTGATGCGTGTCGCCGGGTTGCGTTGGTTCCTGATCGGACATGGCGTCTCCCAATAACTTCCGCCAACCACCATACCGCCGCGCTAGATGGTTGCAACCCTGTCCGGTTGCTTTAAAATCATTGTCAGCCCGGCTTAAGCGGACACATCTTTGGGAGGGATGCAGCTATGAAATCATTTTGGATCGGCTCCATTGCCGCCATCGTTATCGCCGTTGTCGCCGGCGCCGTCTTAACCGGCACCGAGACGTCCAGCGGCGAGAGGTTCACCACCTCCAGCACCCGGCTTTAGCCCCCACAAACAACAAGGGCGGCCCCTTTAAAGGGATTCGCCCTTGTCGCTCCTTGGAATTAACCGAACGGGTCTTTATTCCGCCGGTTGCTCCCCCCCTCCCGAAATTGAACCCGGTGTGCCGACCTCGTCGGCCCAAAGGCTGTGGTGTTCCTTGACCCAATTGACATCGACCTGGCCTGAGGCGACGGCGTCAATGGCGCCTTCCATGCCCAGCGGCGTGCCGATGTAAATATGGGCGATGATCACCGCGATCATGCCCATCGCCACCGCCGAATGCCACAACACCGAAATCTGCGTTTCCATCAACGGCGTCAACTCCGTCGACAAGCCGAACCCGAAAATGTTAAGGACGGCGAAGGTCTTGCTCCAAGGCGTGATCTCATACGGGAATAATAATGCCAGCCCCGAAAGCGAAAGCGTCACGCCGCCGAGAACAACGATCCAGAAAATGCACTTCTGACCAAAATTGAATTTCTTGGCCGGCGGATGATCGCCCTTGGTCAAAAGGCCGCCGCCATGGGCGATCCAATTAAAGTCGGTCTTGTCCAGCAGGTTGTGGCGCACCCACATAACGAACATCAAGGCTATCCCGACCATGAAGGCGAAACCGAGATAATTGTGGGCAAGCTTGCCGTAATAGGTCAGCGATGCGAAAGCGCCCGGCCCCAGGATCGGCAACAGGACATATTTTCCGTACATGACGTTGAGGCCGCTTAAGCCCAATACGATAAAGCTGGATGCCGTCAGCCAATGGGTGGCGCGTTCCAGCGCGTTAAAGCGTTCGATCGTTTGCCCCGACAAACCGGAATCGACCTTGACCTGTCCGCGGACCAACCGGAAGATCACCAAAATCACCAGGATCGCCGCCATCGCCCAGCCGCCGAACTGCGATAACGGGCCGTTTTTGAACGCCCGCCAACTGTCGCCTTCGGATTGAACCAGGGTGGCTGCCCGGGGATCCTGCATGTTGGACGTACCCGACACGCCTTTGCGGATCGCCCGCCATAATTCTGCGTCGCTTTGGCTGCCCGAGAAGTTCCCCGGCACGGCGCCCTTGGTTTGCGCGGCCACCGGCGCATCCAATACAACGGAGCCGGTAAGCCCCGCCGCCGACGCATAAATGACGGCCAATGCCAATCCGGTAACGGCCAGGAAGTGACGGAGTTTTGACAAAGTCATAAGACTAATCCCTGTCTCGAAGTTCAATAAAAAGCCCCCGAATAACCCACGATTTAGGGGGCATTGCCTTGTTTGCTCGTGCGCGCGGCCGATGGCCTGCGGACATCGGGTTTACGCCCCCCGCCGCCGATGCTTCGGTAAACCGCATCGCCCTGATAGAGGGAGCGCCGACCTAAATCGCGCACCTGGGCTTTGCTCAATTGGGTATCCTTTTTGCCGAGATATACCCCCGCCTGATATTCAGTAACCCGGCCTTGTTCTTCGGCACGGCAACCGGCCAGCACGACAGCCGAAACCGCGATAGCGCCAAAGACCGTAAAAATTCTTGCGCTCGTCATGAAAAAATATCCCCCGCTTGGTTAACCCCGGAAAGGCAGCCGAAGGAGGCAGCGCCGCTGTCTTAATCCAGCGACGCCGCCAACTTCAGATTTGCCTGCCGTGGATCAGGAACCAGCCTTCAATTGATAGGCCGTTCCCCAACCCCAAGCACCGGAGCCGAAGCCACGGGCGACAACCCGTTCGCGGTAGATGTTGGAAATCATATTTCCATCACCGCCCAAGAGTGCCTTGGTCGAGCACATCTCGGCACACATCGGCAACTTGCCTTCCGCGAGACGGTTGCGTCCATACTTCTGGAACTCCGCAGCCGAATTGTCGTCTTCCGGGCCACCGGCACAGAAGGTGCACTTGTCCATCTTGCCGCGGCTTCCGTAATTCCCGGCCTGCGGGAATTGCGGTGCCCCGAACGGGCATGCGAAGAAGCAATACCCGCAACCGATGCACAGGTCCTTGGAATGCAGGACCACGCCTTCTTCCGTTTGGTAGATCGTATCCACAGGGCAGACCGCGACGCACGGCGCATCAGAGCAGTGCATACAGGCTACTGAAATGGACCTTTCGCCGGGTTTACCGTCGTTGATCGTAACGACCCGGCGCCGGTTGATGCCCCAAGGGACCTCATTTTCGTTTTTACACGCAGTGACGCAAGCGTTGCATTCGACGCAGCGTTCGGCGTCACAAAGGAACTTCATACGTGCCATGATTTTACCTCCTCAGCCTTACGCTGCTTCTATGCGACAAAGCGTCGCTTTGGTTTCTTGCATCTGAGTGACTGAGTCATACCCGTAGGTTCCGCACATGTTGGATGCTTCGCCCAACACATAAGGATCGGCTCCAGGTGGGTATTTATCTCTCAGGCTCTTGCCCTGCCAATGGCCACCGAAGTGGAAAGGCATGAAGACCACACCCGGTTCGACGCGTTCGGTGACTTGGGCTTTAACCAGCACCTTGCCGCCTTCCGGAGAATGGACCCACATGTCTTGGCCGTCCCGGATGCCGGCATTGTTGGCATCGGTGGGATTGACCTCGCAGAACATGTCTTGCTGCAATTCCGCAAGCCACTTGTTGGTGCGGCTTTCGGCACCGCCGCCTTCATACTCAACCAGGCGTCCCATGGTCAAAATCGTCGGGAACTTCTTCGAGTGATCAATCTTCTGGATCGACTCGTACTTGGTCGGCAGGCGATAAGCCTGCTTATCCTTGTAGGTCTTGTACTTAGGCAGAAGGTCACGCCTGTTGGTGTACAACGGCTCACGATGCAGCGGGATCGGATCCGGGAACGTCCAGACCTCGACCCGCGCCTTAGCGTTGCCGAAGGGCGCACAGCCGTGCTTGATGGCGACACGTTGGATACCACCGGAAAGATCGGTTTTCCAGTTGGTCTTGTCGCCGGCAACCTTCGCGATGGCGGCCTTTTCCGCCGCCGTCAGATCGCCGTCCCAGCCGAGTTTCTTGAGCATGGCCATCGTGAACTGCGGATAGCCATCCTTGATCTCGGAATCGACCGGATAGGAGCCCTCGGCAAGAAGGTTTGAGCCCTTGCGTTGGACACCGAAGCGAGCCCGGAAACAAAGACCGCCTTCGGCAACCGGCTTCGACGGATCGTACAGCACCGGGGTCCCCGGATGCTTGATCTTGTCGGTACCCCAACAAGGCCACGGCAGGCCGTAGTATTCGCCCGAAACCGGGCCGCCTCTGGCCAAAAGCGTGGTCTTGTCGAAGGTGTGCTGGTTCGCCATGTGGGCTTTCAGCCGTTCCGGCGATTGGCCGGTGTAGCCGATGGTCCACATACCGCGGTTAAACTCGCGGGTGGTGTCTTCAACAGAAGGCGAGCCGTTCGTGACCTTGATGTTCTTGAAGAACTGCTTGTCGAAGCCGAACTTCTTGGCGAACAGGTACATGATGTCTTGATCAGGTTTCGCCTCGAACACCGGGTTGAAGACTTTGTCCCGCCACTGCAAGGTGCGGTTGGACGCGGTCACCGAGCCATAGGTCTCAAACTGGGTCGCCGCCGGCAGGACATAGACGCCGTCCTGGCGGTCCGGGATGACGGAAGCGAAGGTCGGCACCGGGTCGATAATGACCATGATGTCCAATTTCTCCATCGCCTTCTTCATATCCGGCAGACGGGTCTGTGAGTTACAGGCATGACCCCACAGCACCATGCCGCGCACGTTATCGGGCTGATCGATGTTCTTCTTGTTCTCAAGAACGCCGTCAATCCAACGCGACACCGGGATGCCCTTCGATTCCATCAGCTTCTTGGAAGCGAAACGCTTGAGGACGTAATCGTACGGCACGTCCCAAACACGGGCCCAATGCTTCCACGAGCCGGTCTTCAGGCCGTAGTAGCCGGGAAGCGAGTGCGACAGGATGCAGAAGTCAGTCGCGCCCTGCACGTTGTCATGGCCGCGGAAGATGTTGGCGCCGCCGCCCTGCGTTCCGATATTGCCCAACGCCAGCATCAAGGTGCAATACGCCCGCGTGTTGTTGTTGGCGTTGTGATGCTGTGTGCCGCCCATACACCAGATGACGGTGCCCGGACGGTTGTTGGCCAATGTCCTGGCAACCCGGCGCATTTGTGATCCGGGAACGCCGGTAACGTTCTCGGTTTCCTCAGGCGTCCACTTCTTGACTTCGGCGCGGACCTTTTCCATGCCCCAGACACGCTGCTTGATATACAGTTTGTCTTCCCAGCCGTTTTCGAAGATATGCCAGAGGATGCCCCAGATCAGGGCGACGTCGGTACCGGGACGGAACCGCACATATTCGTCGGCGTGCGCCGCCGTGCGGGTGAACCGCGGGTCACAAACGATGACGGCCGCGTTGTTCTGTTCCTTGGCCTTCAAGATGTGCTGCACGGCCACCGGATGGGCTTCGGCCGCGTTCGAACCGATCATGAAGATCGCGCGCGAATTGTGCATATCGTTGAAGTGATTGGTCATGGCGCCATAGCCCCAGGTGTTGGCAACACCCGCAACCGTGGTCGAATGACAAATCCGCGCCTGATGGTCACCGTTGTTCGAGCCCCAGAAGGCATAGAACTTACGGAACAGGTAGGATTGTTCGTTCGAGAACTTCGCCGAACCCAGCCAGTACACCGAATCGGGGCCGGAGGTCTTGCGAATATCCAGCATTTTGTCGCCGATTTCGTTGATCGCCTGGTCCCACGAAAGTTTCACCCACTTGCCGCCCGACAACTTCATCGGATAGCGAAGGCGGCGTTCGTTATGCGCGTGTTCACGCACGGACGCCCCCTTGGCGCAATGGCCGCCGAGGTTGATGGGGCTATCGAAGCCCGGTTCCTGTCCGACCCAAACGCCGTTATCGACTTCGGCGATGACCGTGCAACCGACGGCACAGTGGGTACAAACAGACTTGATCTTCTTCATTTCCTTAGCGGTGGCGGCTTTGGCTTCCTTGACCATGCCAAGCGGCACGGCAGAAGCAAGCACAGCGCCTCCGGCGGTCACCCCTGAACGTTTCAGGAATGTACGGCGGTCCATGGAACCCCCGATAACGCCGGCTAAGGCCTTCTTTAAACGGGGGCCATTCGCTACCCCGTTGCTCGTTTTGGTGAGCATTAGATGCCTCCTGTTGGTTTCTGTTAGAACCTAGCCAGTTCGTAGTATTTATTGACGTGGTCGGTTTCCTGATAGCCGGAACGTTTCGCGGTTTCAGGAACCGCCGCCTTTGTCGACTTCGACGTCAAGGCCACCGCCGCCACCCCAGCGGCACCACCGGTGAGACTGGCAGCCTTTAAGAAGTCACGGCGGGGAAGTGATTTTTTCGATTTCGTCATCATCTTCTCCTAGACAGTTTCCTCAAATGGTCCATTCGACGACGCCCAAGCAGGACGCCACTTGATAACAAGTCCCTTATCGCGGCGCCTTCATGCCGCCATCTCAAACGCTTCGGCTTCGATGGCCAAAAACAGCCTGCCGATGGTCCCGACCGGCATATAAAGCGCAGCCGACTCGGCGCCCTCCAGGTCAGTAAAGAACTGCCCCGCCCACGACGCCATGTGGGTCTCGTAAAACTTTTGTTGAGCCGAAAGGACGGCGGGTTCGCCGAACGCGCCGGTGATCAGCCCATGCATGATTTCACAAAGATAAGCGATGTGATCTTCGGGTTCGGACGAGCTGCCGGAGGCGGCGACGCCGATCGCATCCATATCGTGGCGCAATTTGGCCAATGGTTTTTCATAGACGAACCCAGTCAGGTACTGCGACGCGTAGGGGTGCATCTCGCCCCCGGCGCCATGTCCGAAGAACAGCGCCGAATATTCCTCTTCGGCGCCGGTCCGGGTCGTGCGCGCGGCCATGGCGCCAAGCGATGCCAGGGCCGCACCTAATTCGGTGTCGGTATCGGTGTTACTTTTTTCCAGGGCGCGGACAATTTCCAGGGTCTCGTCGCTCATCGGCGCGCCCAGCACCCGGGCCAGCAAACCGTACAGGCCGGCGCGCTGCGCATCGACCTCGGAAATGTCCGCGGACATACCCGAGTCGCCGGTTTGGTCGCTGTCTGAAGGAAGGGTCCGTCCCTGTCGAACGTCCTCTCCACTCCTCCCCTCGGAATGGATCGCCGCCACTTGGTGTTTCCTTTTTAATTTCCCCTCCACGGCCGGATGGCCCGGAGAAGCTTCTCCCTAAATGCAACTTGGTCTTTGGTATACCAACGCTTCCTGATAGACCACGCCAAGCATTATACGCCCCAATATTATCCGCCCTTTTGAAGACTCAAGTCAACGGATTTCATCCAAGAATTCGATAAAATCATAATCACAATTACGTGTGTATTTCAGGGCATTAAACCCCCAAAAATATTGCCCCTATCGGCGAAGAAGGGGTTTGCGGAATTGCTCAATTTTAAGGTGTCTAACCAGAATCCAAGGAAAATCCGGAAAACCGCTTGGAATATATCTAAACGGCGTCGTCGGGGGGGCGAACGTCGCTTTTTCGGGGTTCTTTCGGGGTTTCATCGTCGGTTTCATCGGCGGCGGCAGCAACTTCCTCGCCGTCACCGTCACGGTCACCGTCATCATCGCCCTCACCGACATCATCGTCGGCCTCATCGTCATCAAACCCGTATCCTTTGCCGGGTTTATAGTCGCTGTCGGCGGCGGTGAGGATTTTTTCGACGATGCGAAAATTCTCGTCATAGTCATCGAGGCCGTCGCGGAAGCCAAAAAAAGGGCTGCTCATCCACAATGCCTTGAAGGCCTGGCGTTTAAGAAAGTCGGGAATGTTGGGGCCGAAAAACGGCGTGAAGTCGGAATCCTTTTTCAGGCTTTCGATCGGCGGCAGCTCTTTAACCGCCGCTTCCTGCTCGGGCGTCAATTCCACGTCTTTGCCCTCATCCTCCGGGCTGACAGGAAATGCCTGCAACGCCGCCGCCTCAGCGTTCTCAGGGTCGAGCAACGCCAGGGCGTCGGCCTGAGCCGCCGCGTAGGCGGGTTCACCCTCTTCCGGCCCGGCCAACGGCGGCATCGGCTTAACCATCCCGCGGACGTTCAGGTTCCCGACCTCCGACCCCGGATCGGAATAAGGTTCCGTGGAAACTTCGGCAACAACCACCGGGGCAGCATCGGCGGGCGCCAGCTTCCGCTTCGACCAGCGCGACAGCCTGCCTTCTTTTTTATCTTCGGATTTTTTCTCACCGCCGCTCATTGCCGGGTGCCCTTATCGGGACGCTGCTGGAAGCCACCCTTGCGGGGATCATAGGCTTTCTTCTGTTTGCGCTTCTCGAACTTCACATCGACATGGTAGGTGTCGATGTAATCCAACACCCAGGCGACGACTTCGGGCGGCATCGGCACGCCTTCGACAATCTGATCGGTGTCTTCGGTGTAGCTCTCGGCTTCATAGGGGCACGCGGTGGCCAGAAACGGGATCACCTCCGGGTCGTCGGCCTCTTCGCCGGGGTTGAGGACGATATAGATATAGGGCTGGTCTTCGGAAATATTCTTGCGATAGCCCTCGGTCTCGCCGGCAAACAGCTCAAGCGGCAATGTGCCGGCGTGAAAATGCACCCAATCGTCGCCGCGCCTTAGTTCCATCCATTCGTCGGTGGCGTCCATGGGCGGTGCGCCGACGATGACGGCAACCGGCGACCATTCATAATCCTGCCATGGGCTGTCGACCATGCGGCGTTCGATAACGATGCCGACATCGACGCTTTGCCGGCTCCCCGACCCGGGGGTTGGCGTGGTTTCCGTGCTCATGCGGCGCCTCTTTCCCCGTCGGCCAGCAGGCGTTCGGCCTCGGCCAGGTTGTCCTTGTCGTTGATGTTGAAAAAAGGATCGAACGGCGACGCCGAAAAGTCCACCTCAGCCAATTGATAGCGCGCCGTCCACAGGTCGATCTTGCGCATGTCTTCGTCGATCATGGCGCCGCGAAGGTCGCCGGCCAAGGCCACCGGCCACAAACCGAACACCGGATGGGCGCGGCCATTGGATGCGGCGCACGCCATCTCGGCGCCGTCACGATCGACCGCGTCCCGAAGCCGGTCGACCAAATCCGCCGGCACGAACGGCGCGTCGATGGCGAACGTCGCCACCCATTCTGCTTCCGGCGCGTTAACGGCTGTCCATTCCAGGCCGGTGAGCACACCTGCCAGGGGACCTGCGAAATCACCGATAACATCCGGGACCACGTCCAAGCCATAATCGGCGAAGCGCTTAGGCTCGCCGTTGGCGTTGATGATCAGGGTCGAGACTTGCGGCCCGACGCGCTCGATAATGCGCGCCATCATCGGCCGGCCGCCCAACATCGAAAGCCCCTTGTCGCCGCCGCCCATGCGCCGCGCCAGCCCACCGGCCAACAAAACGCCAATGACTTTTGTGTCCCTGTCAGGCCTTCGGCCTTCCACGCCTCTTGTCATTCGGCGGCTCCTTTCTGGCTTACTTGATCGGAGTCTTTATTAGTCCCTGTCGCGGCTTCGCCGCTCCGCGCCTCTTGGTCATACACAATCCGCTCGGCACCGGACAACACGACGAAGCGCTTGCCCCGGGCGCGGCCGATCAGGGTCAGGCCGACTTGGCGCGCCAGGTCCACCCCCCAGGCGGTAAAGCCCGACCGCGACGCCAGGATCGGAATCCCCATCTGCACCGCCTTGATGACCATTTCGCTGGTCAGCCGTCCGGTGGTGTAAAAGATTTTGTCGCCGCCATCGATGCCGTGCTTGAACATGTAGCCGGCGATCTTGTCGATGGCGTTGTGGCGGCCGACGTCCTCCATATACAGCAACACCTTGTCTTGCTTGGCCAGCACACAGCCGTGAATGGCGCCGGCCTCCAGGTAGAGGGACGGCATGGTGTTGATCTTTTTCATCAGGCTATAGAGCCACGATGTCTTGATGGTGGTGTCGGTGGGCAGGGTCACGGTCTCGAATTTTTCCATGACGTCGCCGAACACCGTGCCCTGGGCGCAGCCCGACGTCATCGTCTTTTTTTTCAGCTTTTCCTCGAAGTCGGTCTTGCCCGCGGTACGCACGACGATGGTGGAAATGTCTTCTTCATAATCGACGCCGGTGATCTCGTCGCCGGGCAGCAGCATGTTCTGGTTCACCAGATAGCCGATCGCCATGTATTCCGGGTAATCGCAGATCGACATCATGGTGACGATTTCCTGGCCGTTGAGGTAGAGCGTCAACGGCCTCTCCACCGTCACCGAGGTCTCAATCGGGTTGCCGCCCTGATCGGTGCCGGTGACGCGTTCGGTCAGGCGCGAATCCTTCGGGTCAGGCAGGATTAGATTTTCGTCAGTAGTCATTTCAGTCCCTGTCAGGCCTTCGGCCTTCTTCGCCTTTTGTCATGAATCCTAAGAACCCAAGGGCGGTTTTCCCGCCTCGGTTTTTTGGTCCCCGTTGCGGCTACACCGCTCCACGCCTCTTGTTCATAAGACTAGGGATATGACGGGGAGGATTACAAGGGCTGTTGGAGCTTTGAAGACGTGATACGCGAATTTATGCATTTTTATGTTTAAAATGTCATTTTTTACCATAATATGTAATTAGAACATATATGAAGCGGGTTTTAGGTACCCTTTGATGACCGATTTTTCCGACGCCTTCGCCGCCGCCCTCGGCCTTGTTCTCGGCCTCGACAGCTCCCTGACCGAAATCGTCGGGCTGTCGTTGCGGGTCAGCCTCACCGCCGTCGCCATTGCCGCTTTAATCGGTCTTCCGGTCGGCGCCGCCATTGCCCTGTTCCGGTTTCGCGGCCGCTTTTTCATCGTCGTCTGCGTCAATGCGCTGATGGGCATGCCGCCGGTGGTCGTCGGCCTGATCGTTTATCTGTTGCTCAGCCGCGCCGGACCGTTCGGGGTGTTCGGGCTGTTGTTCACGCCGACGGCGATGATCGTCGCCCAGGTGCTTTTGGTGACGCCGATTATTGCCGCGTTGACCCGCCAGGTGATCGAAGACCTGTGGATCGAATACGAAGAACAACTCCGGTCCCTGGGCGCCGGACCGGGCCGGGCGGTGCCGGCGTTGTTGTGGGACGGACGGTTCACCCTGATCACCGCGATCCTGGCCGGTTTCGGCAGGGCATCCGCCGAAGTCGGCGCGGTGATGATCGTCGGCGGCAACATCGATCATGTGACCCGGGTGATGACGACCTCGATCGCGCTTGAGGTTTCCAAGGGCAACCTGGCGCTGGCGCTGGGACTGGGCATGATCCTTTTGGTGTTGTCGGCCAGCATCAACGCCGGCGCCTATCTCATCCAGCACAGCACCAAGCGGTGGCACGCATGACGGCCCCCTCGGACGATCCACGCATCCTGCCCCTGGAATTGGACGATGTCTGCTTCGAGGCCGGCGGCAACCGCCTGATCAAGGACGTCACCTTACGCCTTGAGCCCGGTCTCAAAACCGTGATCATCGGCCCCAACGGCGCCGGCAAAAGCCTACTCCTCAGGCTCTGTCACGGCCTGCTGCGCCCGACCCAAGGCAGCGTCCGCTGGCAACAGGAAACCGGCGCCGGCCGTCATCAGGCGATGGTCTTCCAGCGCCCGGTGATGCTGCGCCGCTCGGTTGCCGCCAACATCAAGTACGCCCTGAAGCTACACCAGGTTCCGCGCCGCCACCGGGCCGACATCATCGACCGGGTGCTGCACCAAACCGGCCTGAAAAGGCTCGCCGACCAACCGGCCCGGGTGCTGTCCATCGGCGAACAACAGAAACTGGCGCTGGCGCGGGCCTGGGCGCTGGAACCGCAGGTGTTGTTCCTGGATGAGCCGACCGCCAGCCTGGATCCCGCCGCCACCCATTCGGTCGAGGAGATCATCGCCGCCATCCACGATGCCGGCACCCGCATCATCATGACCACCCACGACCTCGGCCAGGCCCGGCGCATCGCCGATGAGGTGATCTTCATCAACCGCGGGCGAATATTAGAGGCCGCCCCGGCCGGGCGTTTTTTCGAGGCCCCGGAAAACGACTTGGCCCAGGCTTTCGTCAGGGGCGAGTTGTTGTGGTGGAACAAGGGCCAGGACAACCGCAAACAGGGCCTGCCACCCAAGGAGGGCGAAGGATGAAACGGGTAACGATCATGGCGCTGGTCGCCGCCGTGATGGCGCTGATGCCCGGACCGGCAGCGGCGGCGGAGAAATTCTTTACCCTGGTCGGCACCACGTCGACCGACAATTCCGGCCTGTACGGAAAAATCCTGCCAACGTTCACCGCCAAGACCGGGATCAAGGTGCGTGTCGTCTCCGTCGGCACCGGGCGCGCCATCAACATCGCCAAAAACGGCGACGCCGATGTGCTGCTGGTTCACCACCGGACATCGGAGGACAAATTCGTCGCCGATGGCTATGGCGTCAAACGCCATGACGTCATGTACAACGATTTCATTATCGTCGGCCCCGAAAACGACCCCGCCAATATCTGGGGATTAAAGAGCGTCGTCGACGGCCTTGCCCAAATCGCGGCGACCAAGAACTTCTTCGTTTCGCGCGGTGACGACAGCGGCACTCACAAAAAAGAATTATCGATCTGGAAATTGACCGGCATCAACGCCGTCAAGGCCAGCGGCACCTGGTACCGCGAGGCCGGCGCCGGCATGGGCGCGACCCTGAACACGGCATCGGCGATGCCCGCCTATACGCTCAGCGACCGGGGCACCTGGCTGAAGTTCGAGAATCGGGGCGGGCTTAAGCTGGTGGCCGAAAACGACCCGTTGTTGCTCAATCCCTACGGCGTCATCCTGATCAACCCCAAACGCCACCCCCACGTCAAAGCCGGGATGGGCCAGGCCTTCATCGACTGGATTACCGGCCCGGAAGGCCAGGCCGCGATCAAGGCCTACCGCATTAAGGGCCGCCAGGCGTTTTTTCCGAACGCGAAGTGAGCGATAGGCCGAAACCTCTTCACAATCCCTCGACCACGACCATGTTGGTGTTTGCCGCCGATTGACGGAGCGCTTTCGGACCTTCGTATTCGGGAGACGCGTGCCACGCCTTGGCCTGTTCCATGGACGGGAATTTCAGAATCACGGTGCGGGGGGCGGCCCATTCGCCTTCCAGCACGTCTTGTTCGCCACCCCGAACCAAAAATTCGCCGCCGTGGGCCTCGAGCGTCGGCGGCACCTGGTCACGATAGGTGGCAAAAGTTTCAGGGTCGGTCACATCAACCTGAACGATGATAAAAGCCGCCATTTCCGCCCTCCTTGATGTATTGCTCAACCCGCGACAAAAGGAGGTGCTAGGCGCCCTTTTTGATCGTGAATGTGTAGACGCCGTCGGCGTCGGCGGTTTCCATGAGTTCATTGCCGGTGGAGCGGCAAAACGATTCGAAGTCCTTGACCGCGCCGGGGTCGGTGGCGATGACTTCAAGAACATCGCCGGCGTCCAGGCCCTTGAGCGCCTTCTTGGCCTTCAAAATCGGCAACGGGCAGTTCATTCCTTTGGTGTCGAGAGTAGTGGTCATGATGAATTTCTTTTCCGGTTTCTATTAGGTTTAAGCGGCGACACTTTAAGGGTCGCCGTTACCGGTTGCAATCAGCCTTCATCATATTTCAGGTCCATCACCCTGAGCCACAAGGTGTGACGGGCGCCGCCGTCCTCGCCTGCTCAATCGGCTTCGGTTCTCCTGATGACATAGGTCAGCACGCCGTCTTCCTCGCTGGCTTCCATCAGTTCGTTGCCGGTGATGTTGCAAAGATGGCGCATGTCTATTTTCGACGCCGGGTCGGTGGCAAGCACCGTCACCACCTCGCCCACGGCCATCTTGTTCAAGGCCATCCGGGTTTTGATGACGGGCAACGGGCATTTAAGGCCCTTGGCGTCCAACATTCTATCCATGACGGCTGTCACTAAAACTTCTCCCGGCGGGCACGCTTATTTGTTTTAATTTCCCTGATCAGGGTGGCGCAACGACACCACGGTCTCTTGGCCGTCCGCGGCGGGCTGGTAGAAAACGCTGATGACCCCGGTCGCCTTGTCCCAGGCCTCTTCATTTTCGCTATCGCGAATTTCGAAGGCATCGAAGCCGCAACGCTGCATGAACAGATACTGATCCGGGAGCACGTTGCCGATGGCCCGAACCTCGCCACGATAATTATAGCGCTCCCTGAGCCGCCGCGCATTGGTATAGGCGCGGCCATCGGTAAAGACCGGAAACGCCAGCGCGACAACGCCAAGGTGTTCGAGATCGTCGGCGACGTCGCCCGCGGTATGATTACTTTTCAGCCGAACGCCGACGGGGTGCCCCCGCTTCAGCAGGCTTTCGCGTTCGAGCCGCCACCGCTTGAGGCCGACAATCACCGCCCCGGTGGACGGGATCGCGACCTCGTCGGCGACATGAACCCAAGGGTCGTTAACCGTTTTTCCGTCTTTAAGCAGCGGCATGGCTTGGCTCCGGATAGAGTCTTTGCTTGAAGGGCGTCTCACCGACCCGCCGATAGGCCTTGAGGAAGGTTTCGCGAGTCTTGCGAATGTCCATGTAGGTGGCGACGATGGTTTCCACCGCATCGACCACTTCACCGGACGAGAACGCGGGGCCGATAATTTTGCCGACAGAGGCACTTTCACCGGCGTGACCGCCCAGCGTGATCTGGTAAAACTCCTCGCCCTTGCGGTCGACGCCGAGAATGCCGATATGGCCGGCATGATGGTGTCCGCAGGCGTTGATGCATCCGGAAATTTTCAGCCTCAATTCACCGATATCGTGCTGGCGCTTGAGATCCTCAAAACGTTTGGATATCCGCTGGGCGACCGGGATTGACCGGGCGCTGGCCAGGGCGCAGTAATCGAGCCCCGGGCAGCAGATGATATCGCTGATCATGTTGAGGTTGGGGGTTGTCAGGCCAAGTTCGCTTAAAGACCGCCATAACGACATCAGGTCATCCTGCCGGACATGGGCAAAAACCAGGTTCTGTTCGTGGGTGGCCCGGATTTCACCGAAACTGAATTGGTCGGCAAGATCGGCAACGGTATCCATCTCCGATGCGGTGAGGTCGCCGGGCATCCGGCCCAAGGCCTTCAGCGAAAGATTAACGATGGCATAGCCGGGTTGCTTATGTTCGGCGACGTTGACGCGCACCCAGTCGTCGAAGGCGGGGGTTTCAAGCCTGCGGACTTCGCCCGTAGGCATCGCATAGGCCGACGCCGAGGCTTCCCAGGGCGGCGGAGAGAATTGCTGGGTGATGCGGTCGATTTCGGCTTGCGGCAGGACCAGGGGGCCGTCCTTGATTCGTTCCCACTCGTCCTCGACCAGCTTTTGCAGTTCATCAATGCCGAGTTCGAAAACCAGGATCTTGATCCGCGCCTTATATTTATTGTCGCGCCGCCCCATCAGATTGTAGATGCGCAACATCGCCTCCAGATAGGAAAGCAGGTGTTGCTTGGGCAGGAACTTGCGAAGCGTCTGGCCGATCATGGGGGTACGGCCAAGGCCGCCGCCGACCAGAATCTCAAAACCGACCTCACCATCCGGGGACTTGTGAAGGATGATGCCGATGTCGTGAAACTTGACGGCGGTCCGGTCATGGGGGGAGCCGGTGACGGCGATTTTGAATTTGCGCGGCAGGAACGAGAATTCCGGGTGCAGGGTCGACCACTGGCGGATAATTTCGGCCCAGATACGCGAGTCCTCGATCTCGTCGACGGCGGCGCCGGCGTATTGGTCGGCGGTGACGTTGCGGAACGAGTTGCCGCTGGTCTGAATGGCGTGCATCTGGACCTCGGCCAGTTCGGCCAGAATATCCGGCGTTTCCGATAATTTCGGCCAATTCAGCTGCAGGCACTGACGGGTGGTGAAGTGGCCATAGCCGCGATCGTATTTGCGGGTGATGTCGGCGAGCTTGCGAAGCTGCTTCGATGACAACATCCCGTAGGGAATGCCGATCCTGAGCATGTAGGCGTGGAGCTGCAAATACAGCCCGTTCATCAGCCGCAAGGGCCGGAACTCGTCTTCGGTCATTTCACCGGAGAGCCTTCGCGCCACTTGATCGCGAAACTGCTCGACCCGTTCGTTGACCATTCGTTGGTCAAATTCATCGTAACGGTACATCGGTGTTTTCCTCAAAATCCTTTGTCGGCAATGGGGGACTGCTTGGCGAATTCGGGGTGGGTGGACGGGCCATAGGCGCGAATTCGCTCGCGCAGGCTGACCGGCCGGATTTCCCCGTCTTCATCGGTCACGTCAATCGGGTACGGGGAGACGACAATCGCCGCCGCCTCCGCGGCATCGGCCACCGCCTTCATCCTGGTTTCCTCAGGCTCGGCGTCAATGACGCCGCTTGCATCCGGGGCCTCCAACCAGCGCTCGTCACCGGACAGATAAACGACGATGCCGTCGCTTAACCTGTTTGCGGTAAAAACCTTTAACGCCACCTAATCCTCCTCAATCCTCTGGGGGGGTAATTCAAGGGACGACCTCGGCCGGGGCAACACCCACCGAATTACAGGAATATTATGGTCTATTTTCTATTCTACGTCAATTATAATGTTCTTTATATATTAATTACATTTAAATTTTGTTATTTAATATTCTACTCTCCCCCTTCTGTTGTTCTCCGCGGCGGGGGGCACTAAGTCAGGGCGCGTTAAAAACGACCCGGCCAAGGCCGGATACGTCGTAGCCGGCCATTTCGGCGGCGCGAGCGGCAAACCCGTCGGTCGCCGCGAACGCCAGCAGCGCCTGCACCGGGGCCTCAAAATAATCGCGGCGGCGCACCGCCAGGTCATAGCGCTCCTTGTGCAGGTCCAAAAAATCAAGCCGGTATTGGTCGGCGACCGAGGCGACGGCTAGCCCGGCATCGGCCTTGCCCTCCAGCACCGCGAGGCCGAGGTCGGTTTCGCTCATCGCCGGATGATCGAGGACATCCAGGTCGGCCATGGCCTGGCCCGCATCCCCTAACAGGTGTTCAAACAATATCTGGGCGCCGGCTTCGGGCTGGCGGGCAACGACGCGGGCCTTTTTGGCCGCTAAATCCTTGACCCCGGCAATCCCCAGCGGGTTGCCGGGCGCCAACACCAATCCTTGCCTCCGCCACGCCCATTCGATCAGCACCACGCCCAGGCCCTTGCAGGCGTCGGCGACGACGGTTTGGTTATAGGTATCGGTGTCCGGTTCATAGACATGCAGGCCGGTGATCATGGCATCGCCCTTGGCCAGCCGGTCCAACCCGTCAAGGCTGCCGCCCGGCATCATCGCCAGCTCGCAGCCGGATTCGCGCAGGCTCCATTCCAAAAGCGGGTCGTGGGATCCGGCGCAGACCGCCGGCGTCGCTTCGGCACCCGCCGCGGCGCGATCCGGGAACTCGGTCCCGGTGGCCAGCCAGTGGTCAATCAGGTGCTTGGGAAACAACCACTTGCCGGTGACCCGGGTGCACGGAATCCGCTTTTCCCGCACCAAGTCATAGACCTTACGTTCCTTAATGCGCAGGTATTCGGCGACCTCGCGGGTGGTCATTAGCTGACTCAATGGAAAAAACCCCTGTTTATACCTGCATTATACTGCATTTTTTCCCGACCGTCCTCATGTCATCCCCCGGGCATCCTGGGGCCGGCGCCGATTAAAATTAAAAAAAGTTACGGACAAAGGCGACTCCCTCCCTTAAATATGAAAGAACGTAACGAATCAAAGACGGCCCGGGGTGGCGTAACGCCCCCGGTGCCAGGGCTTAGGGGGTCAAACCGCCGGCCCGACCTGGGAGGGAATGCTTCAGATGAAGCTTAACGATAAAGAGGTCCTCGTATGCTCGTGCGAGGGGACAATGGCTATTGACGCCAATGGTTTAGCCAAGGCCTGCGGCGCGAAGAAAGGCGAACTGGATATCGCCAACCATCTGTGCCGGACCCAGATCGAAGAATTCCAGCGCCGGGCCAAGGGCGCCGATACGCTTCTCGTTGCCTGCACCCAGGAAGCGCCGCTGTTCCTGGAAACCCTCGACGAGATGGGGCAAGAGGCGGGGAGCGGCGTCACCGATCAGCTCGGTGCGGATCAAAAAACCGCGACAGGGACACAACAAATAACACCAGACATCCGTTTCACCAACATCCGCGAGAAAGCCGGCTGGTCCAAGGATGCCACCGATAAAAAACCGGCCCAGAAAACTAATATAACGGCGAAGATGGCGGCGCTGCTGGCGGAAGCCGCGCTCGACATCGAAGACGCCACCTCCGTGAGTATGGAATCGGCTGGCGTGGCGGTGATTCTGGGCCGGGACAGTACCGTCCTGGAGGCCGCCGAGACGCTGTCGGCGCGGCTCGACGTTACCGTGATCCTGGAACCGGGCAGCGATGTTCCGCCGCCGAGGCTGATGCAGGTGCCGGTGTTCCAGGGCCACGTTACCGGCGCCGAAGGCCACCTTGGCGAATTTAAGGTGTCGGTGGAGGACTTCTCCGCCGCCGCCGCGTCTTCCAAACAATCGCTGACCTATGACGCCAACATCCAAAAAGGCATTTCGGAAGCCGACCTGATCCTGGATCTGCGTGGCGGCACCGCATTGTTTACGGCGCCTGAAAAGCGTGACGGCTATTACAACCCCGACCCCGGCAACCCGGCGCTGATTGCCAAGGCGTTGCTGGAACTCACCGACATGGTCGGCACGTTCGAGAAGCCCCGTTATGTGGATTACGATGCCGCCACCTGCGCCTATTCGCGCGCCACCATCACCGGCTGCACCCGATGTTTGGACAGTTGCCCGACCGGCGCGATCACGCCCGACGGCGACAAGGTCGATTTCAACCCTTACGTCTGCGCCGGCTGCGGCACCTGCGCCAGCGTCTGCCCGACCGGGGCGGCGCGCTATGCGCTTCCCGCCGGCGATACCCTGTTTCAACGCCTGCGCACCCTGGTCCGCACCTACCTCAAGGCCGGCGGCACATCGCCGAGCTTGCTGGTCCATGACACCGGTTTCGGCGACGACATCATCGACGTCATGGCGCGCGCCGGTGGCGGCCTGCCGGCAAATGTCTTGCCGTTCGCCGTCAATCAGGTGACCCAGGTCGGGCTCGACTTCCTGTTCGCCGCCGCCGGTTGGGGCGCGGAGCGGGTCCTGATCCTGCTGGCGCCGCAAAAGGCCGACGAAAAAGCGCTGTTGGACACCGAACTGGCGCTGGCGGAAACGGTCCTCGACGGCCTCGGCTACGGCTCAGGGGAAACCGGGGGCCGCTTTGAGATTGTCGAAGACACCGACCCCGGCGCCCTGGAAAAGCGCCTGTACGGGCTCAACGCTTTGCCCGGCATGCCCGACGCCGACTTCCTGCCCATGGGCCGCAAGCGTTCCATCATGTCGCTGGCGCTGGCCGAATTGCACAAGGCGGCGCCGACCCCGGTGGACGCCATCGAATTACCCGCCGGCGCGCCGTTCGGCGCCGTCAACGTCGATATCGCGGAGTGCACGGTTTGTCTGGCCTGTGCCGGGGCCTGCCCGACCGGGGCGCTTCGCGACAACGAAGACAAGCCGCAACTCAGCTTTACCGAAGAGGCCTGCGTGCAGTGCGGGTTGTGCCGCAATACGTGCCCGGAAAATGTCATCACGCTGACACCGCAACTCAGTTTCCTGAGTTCCGCGCGCCAGCCCCAAGTGATCAAGGAAGAAGACCCCTTCGAATGTATCCGCTGCGGCAAAGCCTTTGGCGCCAAGTCTTCCGTCGAGGCGATGGTTGAAAAACTGCAAGACCACCCCATGTTCCAGGATAAGGGCGGCACCGACCGGCTGAAAATGTGTGATGACTGCCGCGTGTTCGCGCTGGCCGAGGAAGATGAACACCCGATGGCGTCCGCCGCCCGGCCGGTGCCCAGGACCACCGATGACTATTTGCGCGAACGCGAAGAATTGCGCCAGTCGGCGGCCCGGGATATGAAAGAAAAAGGTTTGGCGACCACCGACGACAGTGACAACGATAATGAACCTGGGGAAAAAGACGGATGATTGATCCTTTCGGTCGCGAGGTCAGTTATTTACGGGTGTCGGTGACCGACCGCTGCGATTTCCGCTGCATGTACTGCATGTCGGAAAACATGACCTTCCTGCCCAAGGCCGACGTGCTCAGCCTCGAGGAACTGGACCGGCTGTGTTCGGCCTTCATCCGCAAGGGGGTGAAGAAGCTCCGCATTACCGGCGGCGAGCCCCTGGTCCGGCGCAACATCATGAGCCTGTTCAGGAACCTGTCCCGGCACCTGAAATCCGGGGCGCTGAAGGAACTGACGCTGACCACCAACGGCAGCCAGCTTACCAAATATGCGCCCGAGCTCGTCGATTGCGGGATTAAGCGCATCAACGTGTCCATGGACAGCCTGGACGCGGATAAATTCCGCGAACTCACCCGATGGGGTGACTTGGACAAGGTCCAGGAAGGCATCCGCGCCGCCAAAGACGCCGGGCTGGCCATCAAGATCAATACCGTCGCGCTCCGCAACTTCAACGACGGCGAAATCGTCGACCTGATCCGCTGGTGTGGCGACGAAGGCCATGACCTGACCTTGATCGAAACCATGCCCTTGGGCGACATCGGCGGCGACCGGGTCGAACAATACCTGCCGCTGTCCGAGGTTCGCACCCGGCTTGAGGAAACTTTCACGCTGACCGATATTGATTATAAAACCGGCGGCCCGGCGCGATATGTCTCGATCAAGGAAACCGGCCGCAAGCTCGGCCTGATCACGCCGCTGACCCACAATTTCTGCGAAGGCTGCAACCGGGTCCGGCTGACCTGCACCGGCACGCTCTTTATGTGCCTGGGCCAAGACGACGCCGCCGACCTGCGCAGCCCGCTCAGGGCGTCGGAAGCCGACGACGTTCTCGACGCCGCCATTGATGAGGCCATCGACCGCAAGCCCAAAGGCCACGATTTCGTCATCGACCGGGCGGGCGGCGACCCGGCCCTGACCCGTCACATGAGTGTTACCGGCGGCTGATTTTCCCCCACCCCGGCGCAGTTCGGGTTATGCTCTTAAGCATGCGCCTGATCGTCCTTTCCTTTCTTGCCGCCCTGGTTTCAGGATTCCCCCTGCCCGCGGCCGCCAAGGTGGTTTTCCGCGCCGAGTGTGGCGACCTTACCGGCCAACGCGTCGATATGGACCCGAACGGCAAACACACCCGCGAGGATTGGAAGCGGGAAGCCTACCGCTCCGGGCCGCCGCCGGAAGGCCAAGGCACGTTGAAATTCCTATCCGATGACACCGATTCCGACCGGATCAGGGTTGAATGGTCCAGCCAGGATAAGCTGCTGCCGGTGGTCTTCAAAAGCGACACCCAGATTTCCCTCGCCGACGTCGATGACTTCGGGGTGTGGATTTATACGCTGTATTACCGCACCGGCAAGGTCCTGGTGACACGGCAAACCACCAACCCCGGCCCCGGCGCCATCGGCGCGATGCTGACCGGAGATTGCGATTTCAAGGAGAAATAATCGCCCCACCCACAAGGATCAAGCCATGGACCTAATCGACGCCCTGCTCGGACTCCTGTGCCGGCTCGGATTTCATGATTTCCGGGTCATCGAGGCGACCTACGGCTTCGGCGACGCCGGTGATGTCGAAAAAATCGAATGCCGCCGTTGCGGCGTGGTGATGGTCCGCGAACAGAATTAAGAGAATAAGACTGCCGGCACCAGCCGCCCAGTGGATAGAATCTACCTTATGGTAGATTTTATCCACTAGCTGTGGATGTATTCCTCGAGTTGCTCGATCGTGCGTTGCTGCTCTTCGATAACGCTTTTGACCAGATCACCGATGGACACCATGCCGACCAAGACGCCGTCATCCAGAACCGGCAAATGGCGAATCCGCTTCCGGGTCATCACCGACATGCATTCATCGACGGTTTGTTCGGGCCTGACGAAGATGATGGGTTTCGCCATCACGTCGCGAACCGGCGTTTCCGGCGATGATTTACCCTTCAGGAAGACATTGCGGGCATAATCGCGTTCGGTGAACATGCCGACGGGATTATCGCCGTCCATCACCAACAGGGCGCCGACATCCTTGACCGCCATTTCCTTGATGGCACCGGATACGTTGTCGTCCGGGCTGACCGACCACACCCCGGGGCCCTTACTATCGAGCAATCGCTGTATTGTTGTCATCGGAGTATCTCCCTAAATCACATAAGACATTTCCGGGAACGCAAGAAGCGTTTACTGTTTTGCCGCATTATACCTTGTTGGCGGCTTAAGGTGAAGCTGGGGTTCGGAGTCTTGCCGCTTATACCGCCTTGGCGCGGGCTTCGGCATTCTGCCAGTTGGCGAGCAAGCGCGACACCACGACCCGCATCAGATACATGCCAAACTTCGGATTTTGATAATAAAGCTGGATCATGTCGTTGTTGGTCAGCGTATAGAGATCACAATCGGTGACGCAGACCGCCGTGCTGGTGCGCCGGTTGTCCGGCGTGAAAGCGGCGATCTCCCCCAACACATCGCCGGGCCCGCAATCCACGCCAACCTCATCCAGGTGGATGGTGCCGTCCTTGATGACGATCATCCGGTCCGGCTTGTCACCCTTCCTGAACAGCACGCCGCCGGCATCCACGTGGTCCCGGCTCATATAGGGAATCAGGGCATTGAGGTTGTTGTCGCCCTCCATGGCATTTTGAATTTCCCGGACCAGCCGGATCATCTGCAATGTCCTAAAAGCATTGAGCGGCAGCAGCAGCGCGTGCAGCACCAGGGTCGGGTAGCTATCAACCAAAAAGCCGAAGAGCACGAAGCCGATGTTGCCGCCGAGGGCGCCGAGACGTAACGGGATGATGGTCTTTCGATACATGCCCCAGAGAGTCAGGCCGCCGCCGAAATAACCGATCAAATCGGCCCAGGGAACGGTTTCCATGGTCATGAGGTGGCCTCCTTTTGCCGGTTACGAGCGTTTTTCATAAGCTTTTCCCACCCCCTCTAACGCCCGGTGATCAAGGCCTGGCGCGTTTTTTCTAAAAAAAAGGCGGTTTTTTTCCATCAAAGTGACTGCGATCACTGCCCTACTATACCTTATGGCCTAAGATTACGCTTGAACATCGCGGGCGGGGGCCCCTTGCAACATCGGAGATCGAACCCCCCGGTTTCCCTCGAAAGGGCAAACCACCGGAAACGGTGGGACGCAAAACAACCGGCCTACGGCGAAAGCCACGGCGGCGGAGTTACCGAAAGGAGAAACGACATGTTTTACACATTCCAGACGCTGATCATCGAAACCTGGGATTCGTGGTGCGGCCTGTTCTCGCCGCTGCCTTACGGGGATCCCTATATCGCCACCTTCATCCTCATCGCGCTGCTCGGCATGGCCGTGAAATTGGTTGCCGGCGGAGAAACCGCATGATCACCCATGATCATGTAAAGAGCGAAAGGCGTCAGCACGAGCGCTTTCCCCTGATGCTCCCGGCCGAAGCGTCCATCGGCGGCGAGACCGTCGCGGCGGTGATTTTCGATATTTCCGGCGGCGGCGCCAAGCTGCAGTTGAAGGGAGCCGGCAACGCGGCCGAAAACGCCACGCCGAGAACCGTCGTTCTCACCATCCCCGAATACGGTGATTTCGAAGGCGACATCATCTGGACCGATGATGAATATATCGGCATCCATTTCCACGAAACCCACAAGACGATGGTCAAGCTGATCACCGAGCAAATTGCGCTGCCGGCCGCCTAATTGCCGCCGTTCCGCACGCCCCCGCTTTGTGGGGAATGCGGTTGTGCTTCTGCGCAGATGGGGGAAAAGGGTCAACTGTGCGTGGTGGTTGAGAATGACGAGGCGGCGAAATTTTGCCCTCCATTTATGGTGACAAGCGTTCCATCATTCAGATTGTCCTCAATCTGCTCTCCAACGCCATCAAGTTTACAAAACGGAATGGGACAGTCATCGTTTCAGCCTCGGCAGCGGGTCAACAAACGACGATTACGGTGCGTGACACAGGTGTTGGAATCCCAGCCGACAAATTGCAAAGCATTACCGATCCGTTTTCTCAGGCCCATTCCGACCCGCACCTTTCGCAAAAAGGAACGGGCCTCGGATTGTCCATCGTCAAGTCGCTGGTGGAGGCCCACGACGGGGAACTGATCATTGAAAGTGTTGTCGGCAAGGGAACGACGGTGACCGTGACGCTTCCAATCCAAGGGGCGGCGACAGGCTAACGGCCCAATCCAACAAATGTCCGCTTTCGGGAGAAAAGCGGACCTAAATCACCCTTCGGAAAAGAGTCCGCTAATAGCCATAAGCGGACATTCGGGCCTGTCCCATGACGGCCACACTCAGATGGTGTATCATTTTAATGGGGACGCTAATCAGCACCGGAGTGAAGATAAAGTCAATCCGAGCTTTTTATGCCACTCAGCTAGGGGCCTTGTCCCGTTCATAGGCTTTCTGATATAGCGGTCCAGAGCACATCCGGTTTAGACGCCATCATAATAGATGCATTCCTGCGATACCCCGATTAAGGTTTAGACTGGTCAGTAGAACAGGAAGCCCGATCCGGTGATCCAACGTTTTAATATTGCACCGCCTGGTATGTTCAATCGCCAAGTCCGGGGACAATTCTTGTTTTCGCCCTTAGTCGTTGTGCGGCTCTCAGACCATGCCGTTATCTACGTCGCCGGGAAGACCTCAATCAATGTCAGCGGCGATATCGTGAGCGTCGGGAACCTTCGCGGGCAGATTGCCAGTGTCTGCGAAAACATTCGTGACGCCCTCGACTATGTCGG
>PVBE010764410.1_pt1 | contig 25254 bp, 20 predicted proteins | sample 1631181 | NCBI WGS metagenome assembly PVBE01 (sample SAMN08397723, study PRJNA350692) | Marine metagenome, whole genome shotgun sequencing project. | isolation source: water | place: Pacific Ocean | collected 2012-04 | reverse complement strand
TGTGAGAGAGATCGCACGCTCGATGACGAGCGATACGTCGGCGCCCGCAGCGTCTCCGGGCCGGACGCGCATCATCATTTGGTTTAGAAACGATTTGAGACTGTTGGACAACGCGGTGGTGACTCGAGCGGCGGAACTCTTAAAGCGGTCCGGCAAGACGGCGGAAGTCGTGCCCGTGTAGGTGTTCGACAAGACTTTTTTCCAAACGACGAAGCGTGGAACGGAACGTTTCGGCGCAGGACGCGGGAAGTTCGTGCTCGAATGCGTGGAAGACTTGAAGAAATCACTCCGGGAACGCGGCAGCGACTTGTTGGTGAGAAGCGGCAACACGGTGGACGTGATCCGTGAGCTCACGCTCACGGGAGCGAACGAGCGGACGGTGGTCTTGACCCAAGAAGAAGTGGCGAGCGAGGAGACCAACATGGATAGGGTGGTCGAGAGGATGATAAAAGATCGAGCTCGAAGCGGCGCAGCGGCGGCGACGATGGAACGGCTGTGGGGCTCGACGCTCTATCATATCGACGACATCCCGTTCGATGTCGAGGGTGGATTGAAAGACTTACCCGACGTCTTCACGCCGTTTAGGAAAAAAGTTGAAACGAAGAGCTCTACTCGCGAATCTATGCCAGCGCCGGGAAAGAATGCGCTCGGAAGCATGCCGGCGGATGTCGCCGGATTGGAATGGGTACCGACACCAAGCGACTTGCCGTTTGCGTTGGCTGAAACCACCAAAGCGTGCGAGGAATGGATCAAGGATGGTCCACACGGTAGTTCGGTATTCGATTTCAAGGGGGGTGAATCTCACGCTTTGGCGAGAGTCAAGTACTATTTATGGGACTCGGATCTTTTGGCGACGTACTTTGAAACACGAAACGGCATGCTCGGAGGTGACTATAGCACGAAGCTCGCTCCGTGGCTCGCTCTAGGCTGCGTTTCTCCTCGTTACGTCGCAAACGAAATTCGTCGCTACGAGAGCGAACGTGTGGAAAACAAGAGCACGTATTGGGTCATCTTTGAACTCATTTGGCGGGACTTTTTCAAATTTTTCGCGCTCAAGCATGGGAATAAAATTTTCCATCTCCACGGAACGACGCACAGGCGCGCCTCCTGGAAAGATGACGAGAAAATCATCAACGCGTGGAAGACAGGCACAACAGGGTATCCGCTCATCGACGCGAACATGAGAGAACTCGCCGCCACAGGTTTCAGGTCAAACCGAGGCAGACAAAACGTCGCATCTTGGCTCTCCCTAGACGCGGGCATCGATTGGCGGTACGGTGCGGATTGGTTCGAGCAACACCTGTTAGATTACGACCCCGCATCAAACTGGGGTAACTGGTGCGCAGCGGCTGGCATGACGGGCGGTCGTATCAATCGATTCAACATTGCCAAACAGACAAAGGATTACGATCCGACAGGCGAATACATCAAAACGTGGGTGCCCGAACTCACCCAGATCCCGGCCGCTTACATCGCCGATCCGAATCAAGCCCCTCGCGAGCTTCGCGATCGCATTGGTCTCGACTATCCCAACAAAATCTCTCTCCCTAGGCGCGATTTCACCGAATTGGGTTCCCCGCCAGGTCCGAACAAACGTGGCGGCGGCGGCGGAGGTCGAGGCGGCAGAGGTCGAGGCGGCAGAGGTCGAGGCGGCAAACCGCGAGGTTCCTCCGCCCCTCGAAGCATCCACGAGGCGGTGTACGGATAAAACGACATCGCGAACGACGACTGCGTGTAACAAAACGTCCCGGTCTCCACCTCCTCTCACCGACTCCTCTCTCCCCTCGAGGGGCTCCCAATATACCACGCCCGACGATTCACGATTCTCCATCGACGATTCACGACTCATCATTGACCCCCCCTGGGCGAAGGGTTTTTTGAAAAAGTGGAGACGCTGCTTCTCAAGTGCTGACTCGTCACGTCCCTTGGTCAGTCGTTGGGGAATATGAATGAATCACTGAATTTCCGTCGAGCGCTCGTCGAGCGCGCGGTCGTCCCGTCCCGTACACGCCGCCGGACATCGTTCGCGCGCGCGCTCGAGATCGTCGCTCTTTAACGCGGTGCGTGTGTCTCGTTCGAGGTGGAACGCGCGCGCGAGACGAGGGGAGACGGGCGGGAAGCGGGCGGCGGGCGGCGACCGCCCACCGTTTTTGGGGTCGAGCGTCTTCGTCGAGCGAGGACGACGCGCGAGGGGTGGACGCGGCGAGGACGGGGAGCGGACGCGCGCGTGAGGACGCGCGTTGAATGGTCACGGGCGCGAGGACGGAACGGGGGCGCTCGCGTGGGCGCGCGGGAGGAGAATCATCAGACGCGCGAGGCGCTCGACGCCGAGTGGACGCGCGCCGACGGAGAATCACTTCGAGAGCACGCGGAAGACGTGAAGACTGACTGATGTCGTGATGCGATGGGGTGGTACGTAGGTTTCGTAGGTCGTGGACGTTTGCGCGTCTCTCGACACCGAGCCGTTCGTTTTCAACGGACGCCGCTCGCTTGCTCGCGAGCGCGTTCGCTCACGCCTCAAGCGCTGAGCGACTTCTTGTTTACTACTTCGGGACAGAGGCGGCCGCCTGTCCCGTTTAAGAGGCGTTGTGCGCGTGACCACTGTTGGGGTGCGCGGCAAGAATACTAATTCAAGACGTTGAAGTGATATCGCGTCAAAATAAGCTATAAGCGAGCCATGTTTTCCATGAAGGCATCGTTGGCTACGTCGTCGTCGAGCGCGCGAGCGCTTCGGCAACGACACGGTTCGACGAAGAGAACCGCGCTTCGCACAATCCGTGCACAAGCAGGAGACTCTTCGCGACCCAGTGTGAACGCGTCGAACGCATCGAAAACGATTCGCAAGCGCGTCACCAGACTGAGAGACTTGGTTGAAATCTCTCCGAATCAGTGGGAGGAGTATTCGGATCACTCTCCGGGGTCCATCTCGGAGCTCGGTTCGAAGCAAGGGCAACTTTTCAAAGAGATGCTTCTTGACTCTCCACACTTTCGCGTGTACTCGTACAACGTCCTTCCGTCGGGCGAACACTCCGTCAAGTTTTTGATGGGTTCCCCGCGCATGGACAGCTTGGACGACGTATCACGGGTGACAACTGTTGTCGCGGATGCGGGCGAGAGGTTGATCAATCTCGTTCCCGAAACGAACGGCAGTGGTTTCGTGGCTGAAATTCGCTTCCCTCTACAGGACTTTGAGGTTCCGACGAAGAAGAATGAAGGCATATACCCTTCTCAGATTCGCCGCAGGCGCCTCACCGCTCTCGTCCAAGCTCTTGAAGAGCAAATCATCGACGAGAGTCTCATTTGTCTCATGGAAAAGGGTAGCGATGATCGATCTGTCTTCACTGGTCATGCGCGTTTGAACAAGTACTTCACGGGTATGCGTGCCCGCCCAGAAGAATTGCTCCATCGAGGCACGTGCACGTCATCCTCTCCTACGGTTGGCGCGCTTCAGGCTTCTCGAGACATGCTTCTCAGACTTTGGGACCTCGAAGAAAAAGCCGACACGGTGTTGTGCGAAGAAGTTCGCAAGCGCGTCGAGGCACTCTTCTGCGGCGACAACGGTCGTATGGTGATCCACCCATCTGGCACTGACGCCGAGATGGTGCCGCTACTCGAAGCCATTCTTGCGTCGCGCGCCCTCAAGCGTGAAGCTGGCTTGAGCGACGTCAAGGGCGACGTCATCAACGTTGTCTCCTGTGCCGGAGAGGTCGGCAGTGGGACCAGACAAGCCTGTGAAGGTGTCTTCTTTTCCAGCACCGTGCCGCTCGGCGGGTACGGCGTGGTCAACGGCGAGCGCTTACCCGCAATTCACAAACTCGCTGATATGCGGGCGATCGAGCTTGTCGCGCGTTGTTCTGAAAAAGGGGACCTACTCGATGGCTATGACCAGATGGTGGAAGCCACTTGTCGCGAGGCTCTTGCGGAGAACCCGTACAGAGTCATCGTCATGCACGTCGTCGCTGGAAGCAAGACTGGACTTTGCGTTCCTTCGCCATCCGTTGCTGAACGATTGAAGGCGGAATTCGGCGATCGCATCATCTGTGTTCTCGACGCATGTCAAATGCGAAGTGGTCCTTCGCTCATTCCGCGGTGGCTCGATGAAATGGGGCCCGTGCTCATGACGAGCTCAAAGTTTTACGGAGGGCCCTCTTTCGGAAGCGGCGTATTCGTGCCGCATGTCAGTTTGAGAAAAATGAACCGCGAACTCGAGGCTGAATCAGCGAGTGCCGTCGTGGCTATTGCTGAAGCTTGTGCGTCGTATCTCACGTCTTACGACATCGGTGATTTGTTGCCGCGTCTCCACGATGCGATGCCGACGGGTTTCTGTAACACGGGACTGCTCCTTCGTTGGGCCGCCGGATTGTACGAGATGGAAGCGCTCAATGAAGCCACTGTCGCGTACGGTGGACCCGAAGTTGCCGCGGAAAAGCTCCGGTCGTGGGTATTCGCGATGCGTGAGGAGGCGCAACGGCATGCCCCTGAACTTGAATTCGTTCAACCTATCGATTATGAGAACGAATGGCAATACGGAGGCGTGAATACGATCATCTCTGTTCGTCTTCGCAATCCGGCTGGCGAATACTACAGCGCGCCGGAGCTCAAAAAGATATATGGCTTGATGCATTCTGATATTTCAGAGCATCTAGTCGAAGGAAGTACCGATGAAGATAAGCGAATCGCGTCAAAGCGCTGTCTGACAGGACAGCCGGTGGACATTCCGGAAGGCCCTGTGTTGCGTGTGGTGCTTGGTGCCGCTCAATTGACGGATCTCATCAGTGGTACCCAATCCCTTGATGATATGATGCGAGAAGATCGTGATCTTTTCGCGAAGTTTGTGCTTATTGCACGACAGTTCGATCACCTTACTTCGTATGCGTTGTAGCCGGCATAAATACGCCGCTCCGCGAGGTGAATCGACTTGAAGTTTGAATCTTGCTGATATTGAAAATTGACTGGGTTTTTGTTTCCCAATGAAAGTTCCTTCTATTGATGAATCGTTTTGATTAACTCACCACCGATGGCATCATTTTTTGTATGATTTGATAACTAGAGTAGAGGGACACGGAGTGTTGTAAATCTGAATCTAAGATGACGTTACATTACAAGTCAATGGGCTCCCTGTCACTAGTTACTCGTGTCTTTGATGAGTGATTCTTTTTCACTATCGCGTGCTCCAGACTTACTCGTGGCATCTTCCTTGTTCTGCTTACGCGATGCCTTGAGGAAGGCATTGTAATACAGCGCTCCAAATACCATGCACGTGCCGCCCCACTGGGGAACGGTGAGAGGGTGCATGAATATGATACAACTCAACAAGATGCTAATGAACTGACGAGTGGTCATGATGGTGGCGAAAAGTAGAGCACCAAACTCGCGAATGGTGTACAAGATACAGAGTTGTCCCAGCATAGCTGCTGTGGAGAGAATAATGACGTCGCCCATGACGGAGGGATGTCGTCCAACAAACTCGAACGCCTGGGAAATGGAGTTGTCGCTCAGAAGCCAAAATAACGAAATCGTCGCGCTACACAGATTCACCCAAACCATTTGATTGTACGTTTCCATGTGATACCCCTTGAAAAGCTTGTCTTGGAAGGTGGATGTGAAACCATCAAATCCAAGGTAACCCAACATCAGAGCTCCGCCATACCATGACGTCTCGGCGCCGGTGGATGCGTGTTTATTCGTCACATCGCCGTACAGTCCGAAGATGGTACAACCGACTGTGATAAGAGCCGCGACACCGATATCAGCTGCGTCGTATCGCCTCTGATTGATGAAAAATCCCCAAATCATCACTGGAATCATCTTTGCGCACTTCCCAAGCGTTTGCACGGGAAACGAAACGTACTTCAAAGCTTCGTACTGGCACGTCGTCGCCACCACGTTCGACGCGCTGACCGTGGCGTATGAGTAAATCGGAGCCACTGGCTTCACGTTACCCTTGATCGCAACTAATATACACAAAGCCGCACACACCGCCAACAATCTATTGTTCAACACCAGGAATACGCTATACTTGAAGAATTCTTCCCCGCCGTCGTCGCTGTACGGTCGGGTCATGATGCGCTCTTGCAAGATGCCGTACACGATCAAGGATCCGACGACGCCGACGACGCACCCGATTATTTTGAGCGCCTTTGGCGCGCACAAGACGCCGAGAACTCCATTTTCACCGGAAGACATCGTGTTCCGTCCAACACCCGTAGCTGCCGAGCCGTTCGTTCGTCCTCGCCTCGTCTGCGAGGGTCGACCGCGTCGAACGAATACGGTCGAGAGTCTGTCGTTTACGCGTCGGGTCCGGTTCGGTCGGAATTCTCTCTCGCGGACGACGAGTGACGACGCAGTGGACGACACGATTCACTCGGCTGGGAAAACAGAGTGCCGCCGGGAGGGGGGAGCGGACTCGAGAAGCGGGTTCCGAGAGTCGACGCGACGATCGCGTCACGAAACGAACGGATTGATTCAATAATTTCAAGTCCACTACGCCTTTTTGGATGATCTCGCTCTCTTTGAAGACGCACCTCCGGCTTTTCCTTTATCGCCACCCGCCGCTCGCTTGGCGCCGCGCGTGAACACAAAGTTGAATTCCGAGGAAGCCTTACCGTCGTAACTCCAACTTCCATCGGTGCCTACAAACGTCTTTAAATCTTGCGGAGACGACACGCCAGCGTCTATACAGTGTCGAACCATGGCTCCTCTGGCTTGTTTTGCGTAAACAGCCGGGCCCGGAAACGAAGCCGTGTAGACTGGAATGCCGCGCTTCTCCAATACATCCGATTTTACAGACTTCCAATACTCTTGGGACGCGCAATTCAACACGAAAGGTTTCGTTTGCGTCGATTCGGCCTGTGCCTCCACGTCATCCGCGATGCAATTCGCGATGTCCGTTCCCCAGTATTCGTACAAATCTTTCGGAGCGCCCGGCGCCCAACGTGTCCCCATCTCCATCCGGTACGGCGCGATGGCGTCGTACGGTCGCAGCACGCCGTACATTCCTGAGAGCACCCTGAGATGCGTCTGCAAGTATGTCGTCTCCTCCTCCGTCTCTAACCCATCCGCGTTGAGGTGCTTGAATGCCGGCCCGTCGAAGGCCAAGGCGCACGGCTTGGTCTCCGCACCCTCGAACGCCTCGAACCTACCCACGTTGAGCGTCGCGATCGCGTCCGACACCCCCATGAGCGATTTAATCTTTCCCGCCGTGAGCTCTCGCCTCGCCTCCTCCGCCATGGCCTTCGCGCGCGCCGCGAAGCGCGGCTGCGTCACCTCGGCGATGATGGCGCGCTGCCTCTTCGTCAGTGTCGCCTCATTCAACGCCTTGGCCGGGGACAGGACGACGACGAACGCGCCTCGCGGGACCACGCGCGCGCTCGACATGACTCGCGCGTCGATCGGGTTCTCGCGCGCGACGATGGCGACGCGTCGACCACCCCGCCCCGCACGACTGCTTCTCTTCGTCAACTCGCCAACAACTCACGAGAAAACAGATGAGCCCCCTCGATGACGGGTCGTGAACCGTCGAGGCGTTTTTGAAGCGTTTCTTCCTGGAACGGAGCTCGCGTCTCGAGAGAGCGACCGCACTGACGCGCGCGGTGCGAGCGAAAATGGACGATCGAACGGTGAGATTGGTGAATTTGATGGAGGTGTTGGAGGAGCAGTACCCGGACGCGCCGAAACCGCCGAAACAGGCGATGTGGTTGTGGAGCGAAGACGACGCGCGCGCCTGGTTTGCGAGCAACGGGAGAGACGCGCCCAACTCAGAAGACGACGAGACGATGACAAAGAGATGGTTCCCAGGGCTGGAAAGAAGCGGGACCAAGTGCGACGGTGGGCGACGAGCGAAATTTCGAATTTTGTGTTTTCCAAACGCCGGGAACACCGAGGACATGTTCACATCGGAGGGGACGGGTGAGAGGCGAGCGAAATCGCCGTTGCTCGAATGGGCGAAAAAGAATGACGCAGAAGTGCTCTCGGTGCAATATCCGGGGCGCGCGAATCGAAAGTCGGAGACTTACGCGTTCGAAATTTGGCAAATCGTCGAGCCGTTGTTGCACGTCGTCGCGTCCAAGCTGGACGACGTTCCGTACGTCGTCGTTGGTCATTCGGTTGGCGCGTGGGTGGCGTTTGAGATGCTTCAGTTATTACGTGGTCGCGGTATTCGCATGCCAGAACACGTGTTCTTATCTTCGTTTCCGTTTCCAGACATTCCGCACGCGTCGAGGCCGTGGCAAGTAAACTGCCTGCTCGAAGAACCTGAATTCAAAGAGGAATGCAGACGATGGGACGTGAATGAAATCGTATTCGGACCCGTGTGGGAAATTTACGAGCCCATGATGCGCGCTGACTTTCATTTATTCGACAAGTACGAGTACGCACACATCGATAGAGAAAATTTCAACTGGCCGCTCACCGTCTTCCACGGCTACGCAGATAGGATGATCACGGAAGAGATGGTTCGTGGTTGGGAGACGCACACTTCGGGCGCTTTCGAGTTCATCACTGTGCGCGGCCATCACTTGTTTCCACTCGAAAAAGAACAAAAGGCGTTTTGGCTTCAAAAGATTGTCGATAGACTTGATCCTATTGTGAAACTACATTCGTAAGTGCGAGTTGCGTTCACGTCGCCTTACGTTTCCGTGCTAGATATCTTGCCCGAGCGTCACTCACGTCGCTATCGGTATTTCTACGCGCGTTCGGGTCCACTTTTGCCTCCACAGGTGCGGGAGTCGGCTCGAGAGGAGCGGGTTTCTCGACGCGCTCGACGAGCGTAACGTCGTCCGGTATCGCGGGAACCGTCGCGGCCGCCTCAGCCTGCGCTCGCGCGATCAGCTCTCGATCGCGATCGGCTGCGCTCGTGAGTTTTGTTTCAGATGCACCATTCTCTGGTGCTTTACCACCGGTTGAGGCTGTTTTCCCGTGTAAGACGTTGGAATAAAACGCCGTCATGGCGGATGCACCGCGCTTCGTCACGTCCTCCTCCTCCTCCCTCGCGTCTCGAGCCTTTTCCTCCGCGAGCCACTTTGCATCCTCTTTCAACTTGGCTCTGTACGCCGCGGTGACAAATTTATCCTTATCCGCGTATAGATGATCCTCCTTCAATCGTTCCTTCAACAGGCGTCTCTCATACGAGGCGTCGTTTTCCTTCTTTCTGGCGTTTGCCTTCGCCATGAGGTCCTCGATGTATCTCGATTTTCTCTCCACGCGCTCGTTCGCCAGCTCTTTCGCCTTGTGACCTCTCGAACGTTCCATGTCATCGAACACGGCGTCGTATTCAAACGCGTTCGCGTCCTCCTTCAACGCCGCGGACGTCGTCGCCGCCGCGTTCGCCGCGTCTCTCGCCCTCTTCGCCGCCATCGCCTCTTGCTGTCGTCGCACCTCCGCGTTCGCCCGCGCGCGCGCCTTGGCCGGATCATCATCGTCATCATCATCGTCCTCGTCGTCCGAATCGTTCGCGAACGCCGCCAGCGTCGGCGGCCGCGTCCCTCCCGCCTTGGCGCGCGCCTGCGCCTGCGCCTTGGCCGGGAGATTCAACCCGTACGCCAGCGCCGACGAGCCGCCGCCGCCGGACGTCGCCATGTCTCCACCGTCCGTCCGCGCGTCCGCGCGTCCGACCCCGCGTCCAGCCGACGACCTCACGCGCGTCTCCCTCCGTCCGTCGACGAGGAATCGCGGTGGACGAATGAATGAACACGACACGACGTGCACGAACGTGGACGCGGCACGAATGCGTGGACCGGGACGAGGCGCGGGCGGTGACGATCGGATGGAGGGACTGTTTGACGAGTCATGACCCCTTGGTTATATAAACCCTAGCGACACCCCCCTCGACCGACACCGACACCTTCGAAAAAGAGAGAGGCGAATGGAATGGGTGAGGTGAACTGAACGGTTGGGCCGCGCCTCGCGCGCCGAGGAGGATTGGATTGGATTGGATTGACGACGACGACGACGACGGACGGAGGCGCGCGGAAGTGACGTGCGCGCGCGGAGAGGCGAGAGAGGCGCGTTCGTCTGCTCGCGTGAGACGCGCGAGAACGCGCATCGTCGTCGTCCGTCGTCGTCGTCGCGCGGGTGGCTTTCGATCGATTCGAGTCGTTCACTCATTCATTCCATTCATTCATTCATTCGACGTGCGTCGACGATACGGTGAGTACTCGCGCGCGAACGGTGAAGAGAGATGGGAGCGTGTTTTAGCGCACTGGACGAACCTCCCGAGGGAGGTGAGTTGGCCAAACTCACGGATAAACTCGTGAAGTTGGGATGCGCGAGGAGCACGGTGACCAAGGCGTTGCGCGTGTTTTGGCGAGCCGATAAGGATGGAAGCGGGACGATCGAACTCAAGGAGTTTGCGAAAATGTTTGGATTGCGCACGTCGAACGCGTTCTTGCCGAGGATGATGTCCCTGTTCGACGTCACGGGAGATGGGGACATCGGCGCGCTCGAGTTCATGCTCTGTCTGGCGCAATTCTACGACACGAGCTCGCAGGCGCACGTGTACTTTGCGTGGCGCCTGTTCGATCAGGATGATTCCGGATCGATGACGATGGAAGAGTTTGAACACATTTTGAACAACGCGATGAGCTATACGGGCACGAACAAGGGATTCACGGCGACGAAGAAAGCCGCGACGCCGGATGACGAATTCGGAGACAGAATCGTCATGGCGGGACGCTTGGGACGCAAGGTGCGCGTCAAGGGATTTAGACAGATTCTTAAGGAGGCTGATCTCGATAACAACGGGCTCATCTCGTTCGATGAGTTTAAGATTATCGCCAGTAACTCGACTCACATCGTGGCGCCGGCTTTTGAGTTGTGGACGGCGCTCGAAAACCATTCAAAACCGTGTTGGCAGTTGCGCAATGAGCTCAAGGAGAACGGCAAGCTTCAGCAAGTGCAAATGATGCTGAGTCCAAAGGCTCGGGAAGCGTTTAGTTTCGGTGGCGGTAGAAACGGTGATTCAGGCTCGAACGGACCCCAGCGCGGGGGCGATGCACGCGTGAAACAGTTGAATCAGGGGAGATCCTTCACCATCATGGGTTCGGGTCGTCTCGGCGAGCTCGAGCGAGAGAGACAGCGTCACCGCGAGGAGGAGCGCGAGAATCGTCGCAACAGGCGCAGAGATGATGGTCACCGAGAGGCGAGAGGCGACGAACGTCGACATCGACGCCACGATCATCACAGGAGCGACGGTAGAGCGCATCACGACGATGGCGACGATCGTCGACGCCGTCGACGCGGGGATGAAGGACACCGCGACGAGCGACGACATCGAGACGAGCGACGACATCGAGACGAGCGACATCGAGACGAACGACGACATCGAGACGAACGACATCGAGACGAACGACATCGAGGCGAACACCGACACCGCGAGCGCCAGCCGCCGAACCAGAACGAGCCCGTCTACTACGGCCAACCTCCCCCCGCCGCCTACGCCGCCGGTCACCCCTTCTCGCCGCCTACGCCGCGCCAATCTCACCCCCAGGTCGGCCAAGATGAAATCCTCGCCCAACTCGAACGCGAGCTCTACGGGTGAGCGCTCCACCGACGAATTCGTCGCATCGACTCGCGGCGACCGCCTCTTCGCGGACGGTCTCGAAGAGGCGCCGCCGTTCTCCTCCGCGATGTAGATGGAGATACATCAATCGTCGCGCGCTCCTCGTACTTGTACCACCACCCACTATTCACGGCACGCACGCGAGCGATGAATCAACGCATCGAGCACTCCCCACCTCGTCTCGGTCCCCGTCCATCCATCGAACGAACGCCTCCCCTCCTCGGTTCCCGCCTTTTTTTCGTGTTCCCTCCACGTTTGAATTTGAATCCGAATCGACGCGCGCGCGGCGGGAAAACGCCCGCGCCCATCGCGCGGCGGGACTCGGCGACGCGACGACGACGACGATGTTGAGCGCCCTTCGCGTCGAGGACGCCGCCACCTCCGTCACCGTCGACGTGCGCACGTACGCGAGTCCGCGCGCGCGCGTCGCGCGTCTCGACGTGCTCGACGACCGGCACGACCACCATCCCCATGACCGCCACCTGCGCGGTGGGGTGGTGTTGCGTCTGGGACGATGGGAGGCGGCCGAGGAGGCCGAGGAGGAGGAGAAGGAAAACGTCGATCCATCGCGAGGGACGACGACGAGACGAGGATCGAGAGGGGCGTGCACGCCGTCGAGACCGCCCTTGGTGGACATCACGCGCGCGCACACACCACCGGTACGCACGTTCGTCCGCGCGCGCGATCGATCGACATCTTGTTTTAAATTGAAAAATGGCGCGAGACGATGACGGAGAGACGGAGAGAGACGGAGAGACCGATGGGGAGAGGGAGGGCGCGCGCGATCGAGAGGCGAGAGGCGAGGGTGACTGCTTACGCGTGGCTGCGACGATCGATCGATCGACGATCGATCGGCGCCGTCGACTCGAGTCGCGGCGACTGACGGGGACGGCGCGCGCGATTCGTTCGTCTTTGTAGAATGGCGCGAGACATAAATTGACGCCCGGAAGGTACAGAATACGCGGTGTGTCGGGGAAGAAGCCGATGAAGGGTGAAGAGGCCGCGCTCGAGCGCGCGGTTCGAGGCGAGGTCGGGGCGCGAGCCGCGGTGGGCGACGGCGAGAGACGCGAGACGCGAGACGCGGCGGCGCTCGCGAGACGACCGGCGCTCAAGCGCGTGCGATGACGAGGGCGACCGAAGGGATCGGGCGTCGCCCGCGAAGAGAGAGATGGTCTGGAGAAGACAAAGAGAAAGAGTGCGCGAGGCGGCGGCGGCGCGTTCTTTCACTCACATTACACATACGATTTATCATCATCCATGAAATGATTTGCGCAACATTTTAATTTAGCCGCGCGGCGGGCGACTACTGTACTGGTAGTCAGCATTACTTGCAATAGTAACCGAAAAGCAACGACTGAATGCAAAAATCACCGAGTGATTCACCGGTGCCGTACACGATCGGTAGAATGATCGCCGCGCCGATGTTACCGAGGGAGAAGAAGGAGAGAAGAAACGCGCAAAAAATAATCACCCCGCGTATCTGCTCGCCTCCGTCGGAGAAAAAATTCGAATATGTGCCAATGTACAGGTCTGGATCCTCGCGATCGCCCACGTAATCGCCCTCCATGGGTTGTCGTCCCTTTACCGGTCGACGACGCGCGTCGCTCTCGTCGTCACCGCTCGCTGCGCGCGCGACCACGGCTGAGCTCGGAAATTTCGCGCGCGCGCGACCGAAACCCGACCTCCTCTGCGCGCGAAACGTTACCGACGTCGGGCGGGACGACGACGACGACGACGACGACGACGACGATGCGAATCTGGTATCATTCGTCGCCACCGCCGGTCTGCACGCTCGGGTGGATGGAAAAGCGAGCATGTCTCGCGAGAGGGAGAGGCTGGCTGTGACGGTGTCGAGACAAAGGCGACGAGAGACGAGATTTGAGATTTGAGAATTGGTACCACTAGGAGAGAGGGAATGTACCTTAGATGTCAACGATCACAAACACTTCCGCTCGATGCTGGCCGTCCGCTATTTTTTCTCGCTCTATGATTTTCATCGCGCTGTATGTGATCGCTTTGATCTCCGTCCCCTGGCGCGTCTCGCCGTCTACGAAAGTCGTCCCGCCCACGATGGCTTGAATCGACCAGTTCTCTCTGTCGAACTCGCACACTTGCACTGACGTGCATATTAACATCTCAGTGTGAAACGTGAAGAGCAATTCGTCGAGAAAAGCGAAGAGAAGCGTGTCCAAATCGTGTCCGCTCGCGCGAATGCGTTTGTACCTCGACGTCGGCGTATTCGCGCAATCCTCCAGAGGCGTCATGTAATCAAACATTCCGAGCGCCGACCACGCGAACGCTTCACCCAAGTTCTCTCCCCACGAATGAATCTGAATGTCCGCCGTGTGATCCTTGTACGCGTACTTGACCCCTCTTCGCGCGCGCACTTCGTCCTCGTCCTCCTCCGCAATCGACCGAGGCGACCGGGACGCCGCGTCGACCGCCTCGGCGCGCTCGGGCGCGTATCGCACGACCTCGGGTCCGATATCGAATCCTCTCGTCTCGTCCCCGTCCCCGTCCGATTCCGGCCCGCGTCTCTTCCCGATCGCGCCGACGAGGTCGTCGTCGTCGCGCTCCGCCGCCGCCCCCGACGCCCGACGCCGACGTTTCTTCGGCGCGCGCTGCGGCAAAACGGCGTGCGCGACGTCCGCGTCGCCGGACTCCATGGATGACGACGAACGCGCGTTCGTCCTCGGCCGGCTCCCGTCCGCGACGCGTCGTCGCGAAGACTCGAGGCGACGACGAATGTCGAGACGAGACGAGACGGAGACAACCGCGACAGTCGACGACGTCCGCTCGGGGGACACCGCGTCGGCGCGTGAGATGGCTGAGGACGCGCCGAGAGTCTCTCTCGCGCGTCTTCTCGACCGAAACGCCGACGTCGCGCGCGCGGAGAGGGAGAAAATCGCCGACGCGCTGACGAACGAGCGTCGCGTCGGTTGGTTTGAGCTCGACGCGCGCACGGCGTCGACGTCGGCGTCGACGTCGACGTTTGACGTGGACGCGACGTACGACGCGGCGCGAGCGTTTTTCTCGCTGCCGGAACGAACTAAGTGTCTGTACGTGCACACGCAATACGGGAGCGAGAGCGGCGGCTTCGTACCGACGCTTGAAGAGTACTCGTATCGCCGAAACACGGCGGCGCTCGTGGAGTCGTTCGACGTCGTGCGAGAGCTCGACGTGGAGACGATCGAGGAGATTCGAGAGAAAAGGGGGGACGACGCGGCGCGAGGCTTAGGACCGGTGGATTGGCCCGTGGAGGTGCCGAAGATGCGGAAGGCGTTCAAGGCGTATTACGCGGCGTGCGACGACGTGGCGAGAATTTTATTTCAGGAATTCGCTCGTGCGCTCGGTTTGCACGATGACGAATTTCTGAAACATTTTGGCGACACGTCTCATTGCTCCATGCGCGCGATGCGGTACCCATCCGCGACGCCGACGGACGCCGCTTCGGACGACGAGACGGGACCGAAACGATCAAAACGGCTCATGGTGGAGACGGTTGGCATCTCCGAACACACGGATTTCGAGTTCTTCACGCTCTTACACCAAACTGTGGAAGGGCTCGAGCTCAAGCGTCGAGACGGTACGTGGTGTTTGGCCCCGGCGTATCCTTCTGAACCAATTTTTACCGTCATTCTGAGCGACGCATTTGAAATTTTTACAAACGGCGTCGTCAGGGCGACGCCGCATCGTGTGCGACCGTCACGGAACGGTATAGATCGTCTATCTCTCGTGCGATTCAACGGTCTGAACGATGACGCCGTCGTGGCTCCGTTATCTCAATTCATAACGCGAAAGAATCCCAAGAATCGCGCGTACACGCCTCGCACGCAAGGCGGTCACATCGGCGAAAACGTTACTCGCGCGTCGGATAATCTCGCCGAGATGATTCAGAACGCAACCTATCCGAAGACGGAATTGACGAAACCACCGAAGAGATTCGCTCAACTTCTCCTCATCGATGCATCGACCAACCGCATTCTGCTTGTCAAACACGCGCGAGGAGAATTCGAGGGACGGTACACAGGGTTCATCGCCCCAGTCGAGCCGGAAGAAGACCTTCTACCCGCCGACGTGGCTCGAACAAAAGCGCTCACGAACGCGAATCTCAATCCACTCGCGTGCGATCTGTTGCGTGAAGACGATTTTGCGGAGAGAGGACGATTCGTCTTTCACGGGTGGACCGAAGGACCCGCCATAGAACACGAATTTGTGGGTGTCTTTCGGAAAACGCGAGACGCGGAGATGTTATTCGTCAAAACCGATGCGCCGGGCGACATAACTCCAACTTGGTTCAATCTCGACGCTATTCCTTACGACGACATGCCAGACGACGATGCAAAATGGTATCCGGCGTGTCTCGCCGCGGCTTTAGACTCCTCTCGCCATGAGCTCCTCGTGGGTCGCTTCTCTTTCGACGACGACGGTACGCTCGTAGAATACGAAACGCGAGAGATTGAATATGCTCACCCCAACATCTCGAACGTGCGTCGAGTCTTAGCCCGCCGCGATCGCGCCAATCAATAGTTTTAGACTAGAGCTCACGCATTGAAAATTTGAAAATAGGACGCCACCGCGGCGCGAACACGGGTTGATACGTACATAAGCCGAGCGATACTTTTCAATTACATTATCGTCTCGACAGCTAAATTGCGTGTGGTACGTTTGATGACCAGTATGTGCCAAATGGTTGCAACCACTTTTGATCTGTACTCGTGGTTGGAGATTTGATACACACGTGAGCGAACTCAAGCGTAACGTTTAAGACCACCAGGGTTCAAGGCTAATCGATGAAAAATGACGGGGCTCGCCGGTCAGTATAACTCTCTCACATTGTCCATCGGGTGACATTTTCGCGTTCGTGTCGCGCACTACACTTCGCGATCGATAAATACTTACCCAGTTCGGAAATCCTGTTCAGTCCACTTAGAGAACACCACGGTGTCGGTGTCGTCGACAACGACGTGAGCGAGCGCCAAGGAGAGCGGCGCCGGACCGCGAATCACCTTGCCGTCGGCGTTGTACTGAGAACCGTGGCACGGGCACTTGAACTTGTTCTCAGCCTTGTTCCACGGGACGACGCAACCCAAGTGCGTGCACACGGCGTTGAGACCGAAATCGCGGATGTTACCATCTTGAGACACCATCAAGTACGTGGCATCGCCCTTCAAGCCTTGCGTGAGGGAGTAGTCGCCCGGCAAGTGAGTCTTCAACCACGCCGCCTTCTTGACGTCGTTGCCGTTGGCATCCTTCGCCGCTTGACCAGCACCACCACCGCCGGCGCTGTGCGCACAGAAAGATACAAGATCATGGTTAGTCGTTCAGTCGCGGTCATCCATCGCGCACCCTGACCCTAGCCAGTGCGAGTGACGAACGTTCGATCATCGATCGAGAGGGTTGTTCGCGCAGATTCTCGTCGTTCCTCTCGTCTCGCGTCGATGCGCACTCACCTCGGCGGAACGAAAAAGTACGCGTAGCCACCGAGCAAAGAAGTCGCCGGCAAACCGATCGCGCCGACGAGCAACAAGTTCATCACGTTACGCTTTCCCATGTCCGGGACGTCCGCGGACGCAGCAGCCGAACGCACGACGCGCGAAACGGTGCGCTTGGCCGCCGCCGGGCGCGCGGAGGCGACGCGGGCGCATCCGAATTTGTTGGTCGTCGAAAGAGAGAACGACATGACGAACGACAGAATCTAACACCGCGCGCCGCGCGCATCCTCATCCCCATCGGGGTCCCGCGATCGTGGCGCGGCGACGTGCAGACCTCGGATAAGGTCGTGAGGGGGGGTACACGTCGAGTCACGACCGGTCGCTGTACCGCTTTCGTTTTTAGTTCAAAGTTTGAAATCCTTTTCCACGCTCGGTTGGGCTTGTGCGCGCACAGAGTATGGTTGAGACGTCGAGACGCGCGAACGACGACCGTCGCGCGGTTGTCCCTCGCGCGGTCGTCCCTTCGGTGTCCCACACATCCGTCCGAAGCGGATGACGGACCACGTGGTTGTGACGACGACGACGACGACGACGACGACGACGACGACGAGGACGCGATGACGTGACGTGAAACCAAACGAACTCGTCGACAGCACGCCGACGTCGACGCCACCGCCGACGCACTGAATCGACGACGCGCTGAAACGAAGATTTGACTTGACAGTTGTGCGCCCTCGATCGGTGGTGTGCGAAACGAGGGAGCGCTCGCACGCGCTCGTTTCGTGTCGATGCAGAGCGTGTACGAAATGCTCGGGTATCCCGCGCCCAAACGAGTGGTCGTTCTCGGCATTCACGGCGCCGGGAAGACGAGCGTGCTGGAGCGAGTCAAGGATGCGTACAGTTCGACGGCGCGAGGTTTACATCCGTACCAAATAATCCCCACGGTAGGCATGAACATGGCCCGGGTGAGCGGTGCGAATTTGCCAATGGAGATGACGTTCTGGGATCTCGGCGGCGCGTTCGGTCTGAGAGGTATTTGGGAAAATTATTTCGCCGACGCCGACGCGTGCGCGTACGTGGTGGACGGCTCGGACGAGGACGCGCTCGAGGAAGCCATGGTCGAACTCGAGCGCGCCTTACGAAACAAAAAGTTTTCTAAACGCATGCCCGTTCTCATTCTCAGCTCCAAGATCGATCTGAGCGGTCCAGAGGGTGTGGAAATGGTGCGCGCGTCGTGCGAAGACGTCTTTGCGCGCGTCGACGCCTCGCAGTCCGCGCGCTCGTGGAGCGTCTTTCCCATCGACGCCAACCGCGGTCTCGGGGTAAAACCCGCGATCGAGTGGCTCACGAGCGTGCTCGCACCCACAAACTCATTTTATTTTAGCGCACCCGTGTGATGACGAAAGAAACTCGCCGACAAAGAGACTCAGCGTCGACCGCTCCCGCGCCCTAAACCCCACCATCTCGCGAGGCGCCAACCACCCGCCCATAGAGCGCGATTGTTTCGTGGATGTCGGGTGATGGCGGTGATTGGAGGGAATTCCGTGATTGAGTGGATTGAGTGAGTGGATAACACACCGTCGTCGAGTCGGCACGGGGGGTAGAGTGTGGACTCGTCGTCATCACGAGACGCGCGCGAGCGACGCGTCGACGCGACGCGATCCGTCCGCGCGCGCCAAATCGTGCGATGACGACGACAGTCTCTGTGACGCCCTCCGCGCGCCTCGCGGCGGACGCGCGCGCCGGGCGACTTGGACGAGAGCGACAGAGTCATCATCCGCGCGCGCGAGGGAATCGAGCGGGACGAACACGCGCGGCGTCCGCGGCGACGCCATCGGCGGAGGCGTCCGATCGCACCGGTGAAACGACGTTCCGTGGGATGGAGGGCACGGAGTGGTTTTCTCGCGCCTTTGAAAACGATGGGCGAAAGTTTAGGGAGATTTTCCCGGTGCGGTTCGCGGAGGTTGGACCGAACAAGGAAATCACCATGGTGACCGTCGCTGATTTGATACAAGAGTGCGCCTGTAATCACGCTCAAGGCATCTGGGGTGTCGGTCAATCGATGCCGGCGGAGATGGCCAAGGCCAACTTGGCTTGGGTCTGCACGCGACTTCACCTTCGCGTGCGCGAGTACCCACGCTGGGGTGAGAAGGTTGCGGTCAGCACTTGGTTCGAACCTCAGGGAAAGATCGCGGCCAGACGCGATTATGCCATCGAAGACTCGGAGACAGGCGAACGATTGGGCGAGGCGACGTCGCAGTGGGTCGTTTTTAACCTCGGTAGCCGTCGCATGGCGCGCATTCCCAACTCTGTTCTCGAAGATTTTAAATATCAAGCGCTGGAGCAACAAGTCATGGAAGAGGAATACACGGCTGATAAATTGCCGGATTTGGTCGAAGTTGGAGAGGCGTGCGCGATGCCCATCACGCACAACGTCCGGCGCAGCGACATGGACATGAACGGACACGTCAACAACGTCGTGTACGTGCAGTGGCTCCTCGAGAGCGTGCCTCCCAAAACGTGGGAGGAACACGTGTTGAGTGAGGTCATACTGGAGTATCGGTCCGAGTGTAACTTTGGAGATAGCGTCACCGCCACGTGCTGCGAGCTCGACGAGGGTACCGACAAATATGTTCTGTTACACAAGCTAGAGCGAGGGGAGGACACCGAAATCGTCCGAGCAAAGACGGTGTGGTTGAAAAAAGAATAGTTTATGTAATCAAATCAAAATCGTAGACGCGCAAAATCCAGTGATGGAACCGTCTGCTGACCTGTAAAGTGGGACGCTCCATCGCTCGTCGTCAGTCGCTACGCTGCGGAGAGATTCGCGTGCAAGACGTCTCCTTTTTTGACGTCTCATGCGTTCAAAGGAACGTTCTCGTTTGATTTCAACGACCGAGCAGCCTAATTACCAGCGCACGACCTGTCATCTAGCGATACTGATCAACAGTGGGTCATCATCGACGTTTTCAACTCTCATCCTCGCGTGGTTCGCACGGCGCACGTACCTTTGAGTTTCCAGACTTTTACTGTTTGTACTCGTACTCGATGCGCAAACGTCGCTCTGACCCTTCGCCGATGGCGGTGTGGTTGAGAGAGTACGATTCGACGAGCGCTTGTTGCATTTCGATGATGCGTCCAGATCGAGGTAAAAGCTCGACGGGCTCTCGGTGAGGAATCACCAGTTGTTCTACGGCCATGCGAACCTCGTCGAGGGCGTCGGTTTCGTCCGCGCTCGACTCAAGAGAATGACGCTCGCGTTTGCGCTGTGACTCGCCGATATCGAAACCATCACCGGCGCCCGTTATGCCCAGCATCGCCTGAAGCGCGCGCACGAGCTGGGCCGAGTTATCCGCACGCACCGCGTAAATAGGCATGCCTCTAGCGCGCGCGGCGTGCCGAAGCCAGGTTGACGTCTTCACCTGAGATTTTGGCGCAATGACCACGCTGGCATCTTCGAGAAGGTCCACGAGACACACTCGCTGATTCAAATCCATGCTAGCCATGACGCGTTGAAGCGCATCCCTAGAAACTTTAAATGGAAACACCCTCAATGCGTTCGGTGCGCACTCTTCCTCACTCATCTCCGCGGTGGAAGACTCGGTAGGCGCGTGTCCTCTGTCAAAGCGTGATTCATCTGAAAAAGTAGCTGTGACGTTCTGATTCGGTCTGTTCGCGAGCTCCATCGCCGCTAACTCAGAGCTCGATCGATTCTGAACTTTGTGTGCCGTGAGCGGCCGCGGAGCTGTCGGATCGTACGCGGGCACGTCGCCGATCATCAACGCCGTTCTGCGACTGGCGTACTCTGGCTCCTTCGTCACGGTTCCGTCCTCGTTGAGCACGCGAAGCTCCGTCATCGGGGACTGACCAGCGAGCAGAGCATCGACCGACGCGGCGACGTCCGTGTGCACGCGCCAGGTTCCTATATCTAGCATCTCCACGGCAATCGTAAACGTCGGCGGAGCCGCACGCTCGAGGACGCTTTTTTGCACGCCGCGCCTTCGAGCTTCGTCGTCACCGAGCGTCACGCTGACGACACCACCGATTAAATCGCACAACGCTGGGTTCTTCAAAACGTTCTCCAATGTGTGTCCGTGAGCCGTGCCTATCATCTGCACGCCTCGCTCGCTAATCGTGCGAGCGGCGTCCGCCTCTTCTTGCGTGCCGATTTCATCTACGACGACGGTTTGCGGGGTATGATTTTCTACAGCCTCAATGAGCACCAAATGCTGTTCCGTCGCATTTGGCACCTGCATCCGTCGAGCACCACCGATACCGGCGTGTGGAACGTCGCCGTCTCCCCCGATTTCGTTCGACGTGTCGACGATGACGACGCGTCGGCGATGCTCGTCGCTCAAAATGCGTGAAATTTCACGAATAGCCGTCGTCTTACCGACGCCTGGACGACCCAAAAGCAAGATTGAGTTGTTGAACGTCGCCGCAGACGCTTCGGCGTCGAGAACATCTTTGATGAGCTCGGCAGATCCAGAAATCGCTCGACCGACTCGGCACGTACAACCAACGACGGTGCCATATCGGTTACGAATCGCTGAAATTCTGTGAAGTGTCCCGTTGATTCCCGCTCTGTTGTCCCTCCCAACGTCCCCCACCTTTTCCATCATCCTCTCCAAATCTTCGTACGTCACCCGCTCCTCACCGATGGTCGCATCGCCGTCCGGGAACCTGGCGGTGGGAAAGCGTCCCAAATCGAGCACGACTTCCGTGAGCTCGAGTCGACGCGCGTCTTCTCGAAGCGCCTCTCGCACGCGCGTCGGCATGGCGTCGAGGAGAAGAGATATCTCTTCACCGCTCGTCACCGCCGCGAGCGTCGCGCGCCTCTTCGCCACCGCGTCCTCCTCGGAACGGTGCGTTCGACCACCGCCACCGGCGTCCACGTCGCTCGTCACGCTCGCGCTCGAGGCGGACGAGCGCCGCGCGCGCGACACCGCGCGTCGCGTCCGAGCGAAGACGGTCGACGACGCGGCGACCGTCGTCGTCGTCGTCGTCGTCGTCGTCGTCGTCGTCGACATCAACGCCCGCATCCTCCCTCGCCCGCCTCGCCTTCTCGCGCGAGCGGGAGTGCCGACGACGTCGACGAGACGACGACGAGACGAGACGACGACCGTCGGTGACTCGTCGGAAAATCGGACAATCGGATGAGAGGGACGAGGGACGCGGTCGAACCGGATGGTGTGCGTCCGGAGAGGAGCGCGCGCCGTCGGTCGTGGTATCGGGGTGCGTTCGCGCGGTGGGTCGTCGACGACGACTTCGTAGACGCTCGTCATGGTCGCGCCCGCGCACTCGGCGCGAAGCGCCGTGGTCATCGCGTGCTGGTACGCGGCGAACATCGGCGTACTCTTGCTCAACAAGTACATCTTGAGCGTGTATGGGTTTCGATTTCCCGTCTTCATGACGCTGTGTCACATGTGCATGTGTTCGGTGCTCTCGGCCACCGCTCGGGAGATCGATCTCGTGCCGAAACAGTACATCAGATCGCGAAAGCAGTTCGCCAAGGTGGCCATCCTCGCGGTGACGTTTGCCCTCAGCGTTCTCGGAGGAAACGTGTCGCTGAGGTACATTCCGGTGAGCTTTAACCAAGCGTTGGGCGCGACGACGCCCTTCTTCACGGCGATATTTGCGTATGCGTTATTGAAAAAGAAGGAAAGTACGGCCACCTACATGTCGCTCGTCCCCGTGGTTGCGGGAATAACGATCGCGACTTGGGGAGAGCCGTCGTTCAACTTTATCGGCTTCGTGGCGTGTTTGGTGGGCGTGTGCTGTCGCGCCCTCAAGAGCGTGTTGCAGGGATGGCTGCTGACGCCTGTGGGAGATAAAGAAGCGGAGAAGATCTCTAATTCAAACGAGAACAAGTTGGATAGCATGAGTCTTCTGTATTACATGGCTCCGGTCGCCGTCGTCACGCTGGGTGTGTGCACGTTTATCATGGAACCGGAGGCTATTTCAGCTTTTTACGAAGCCACAGAGTTGAATCCCAACTTCATAGTCATTCTTCTGAGCAATTGCTTTATCGCCTATCTCGTGAACCTCACGAATTTCTTGGTGACGGCGCACGTCGGAGCGCTCACGCTGCAAGTATTGGGTAACGCGAAGGGCGTCGTGTGCACAGTGGTGAGCATCTTGCTCTTTCGAAATCCCATCACTTTCAGGAGCGTCGCTGGCTACACGATCACGATGATTGGGGTGTGGCTCTACTCATCGAGCAAGCGAAGAAGCGCTCGTTTGCAAGCGTTGGTTGAAAACTCGTCCAGAAACATAGCGTAACAGTGTTTGTCCTACTAATCTCTGCTACATGTTAGAATTACAACTCACTCTCACTCACTCTCACTCACTCTCACTCGCGACGACGTCCTCGACGGGCTCCGCGTTTCGCTTTTTCTCACTTCTTTTCAGCGTCTCTTCCAGCTCTTTTTGTACGCTCATGAGGTCCTCGTTCATGTCTCTCAAGGCGGCGCGCCTGGCGTCTTCGTTCTCAAACGCGCCCATCATCGCGCGCTTCAATTTCGTCGGCGCTCTATCGCGAACGACCGGGCCGAACGACTCGACGAGCACTTCTTCCACGATCTCGTACGCAGGTCTGAACGGTGGTGGTAGCGCGTCATCGATTCGTGATTTCACTCGCCGAAGCTTGGGCAATAGAGGAGGGCGTGCTTCATCGAGGGAAGCCTTGATGACTGTCAAACGCTGTCGCAACGCCTTCATGCGCTCGACTTCGTCGACTGTCGCCTCGATGCGCTCAATCTCACCTTGGATCCGTTCCAACTTCTTCGTGTCCTCTTCCACTGTGCTCGACGGTACGTTCGTCGCAGGTGTCTTCTTTCTCACGAGCAATCGAACAATTTTATCGCGAACACTCTCGCGACCATTTTTCAAATCCTTTTGTCGCGCCACGAAGCGGCGAACTGCTCGCCGTCTCTTTTGGGTACCTCCGCGAACATTTTTTAGTTCTCGCATCAGCGCAATCTCCTCCTCTCTCTTTTTGGCTAAAATTGAGATATCAATCGGTCCATCGGAGAGGATCGTGAATCTTCCCTTTGGCAACTCCTTGACATTCGTGTTGACGACGCGCTTGTCGCGATCCAGCTCGGCGTACGCCGCCGAGGCGAGTCCGCGTCGTCTCTGTGTCCAGTTGCTCTCCTCATACGTCATGACGCGCGTCGTCGGTCCAGGTAGAGATCTCATCTCTCGTAGCACGTTACGCACTTGCCGCGAGAGGTTGCCGACGGCTGGGGCGCCGCAGAAATACACCCATGGAATCCACGTCGGGATGCCAAAGACATCGGGGTGGGAGTATTCGTACAAGTGTAAGACGTTGATGAGCGAGATCTCAGCCACGGGACCGGCGACTGCGGTTAAACTGGCCATGAATAGACCCTGTGAGGTACCGTCGAAAAGGTACCACGTCAGCACACCCCACACGCAGAGAATGACGTCGATGCCGTGATAGGGGACAAATCCATTTAAAAAAGGACTTTGTGGACTTGCGAGTATTCCAGACGCCAGATACTGGAAAGCGAACGTGGAAATGCACACGTTGACCGCGAGCCACCCAGGTTTGAAACCCATGGCGGGTTTCGCCTTGCACTCGCTGATTAAATCTTTCGTTCGTCTGACGTTTGGGTCGCCTCCTTTCACGCCTCGGCGTATCTCAGCCTCTCGAAACTGACGAACCTCTCGCCGGATGCGCAAGGCATCCAGCGATGTCGTGCCGTAACCTATGATTATCGCCGCGACGCCGAACAGTGGAGGTACCCACCAACCCGTCTCCAAAACGCCCGTCTCGTTCACGAAGACGATCCTAAACGCTTCTCTCGCCGGCTCGGGAACGACGATAGAGTTGATGATGTCGCCGAACGGGGAATGGATGACCGGCGCAAAGATGACGTCGAATCGAAGTTTCAGAGGCTCGGCGTAGTGTAAAACGTCGAACCGAGAGTGCTGATGATCCAACAAAGGACCGAGGATCGCTCCCGACGCGAACATCAGAGCTATCTCATTCGCCGCAACGTATCTCTCATTCTCTTCCTCACCGGCGACGATCTCGGGAGTCATCGCAGGCGTTCTCCCCGTGACACCTCCGAGCACCTCTTCTCCTTCATCCGTCTTCACCACGCGAGACACCACGCGCGCCGCGTCCCGACTCCTCGACAGTTCATCCAACTCGCGCTCCCGTCTCGCCAGTTCGCGCGCGCGTCTGTCGTCAGCCCTGTTCGCCGCGCGCGCGCGCGCGTCCCGCCGCGGTCG
>PVBE011234213.1_pt1 | contig 25261 bp, 25 predicted proteins | sample 1631181 | NCBI WGS metagenome assembly PVBE01 (sample SAMN08397723, study PRJNA350692) | Marine metagenome, whole genome shotgun sequencing project. | isolation source: water | place: Pacific Ocean | collected 2012-04 | reverse complement strand
CAAAATGAAAAAAATCTACTCCATCTGACACTCTAGTTGGCGAAGATAACTCAGTGCCATCTGCCTGTAAGCAATATTCTTTTGTGTCGCCGCACACTGAACCTTTTCTGGTATAATCCGACGCTGTAGTGGAGTGGAGTGAGCCGGTTTGCTCAGTGTTGCCCACAGCAATCCAAGCTTCAGCTAGCTCAGGGAAATATGTGGGCAGCGCAGCCATGATTTGGGCATTCGTAGCTAAGTCTTTAGTGACAACATCTTCATTGGAATGCGTACGCACAACAACTCCATGAGATTGAAAGTCATTTAGTGCTTCAACATACGCAGTGATTGACGCAGCTTCCATAGCGCCGGGAACGTTGACTATAAGGCCGTTCCCGAAAAATTCGTCATTTATCTGAGCTGACATAATTTCGGCAATAGTAAAGGTCGGATTGAGTTCTATGAGTTCATTGAGTCTATCAATATTTGTGTTAAATCCCCAACTATTATTCTGTACAATGGCGCCCGTGGCATCTGCCGTCCCTAATGCCGCCTTTTCGAGAGAGTCAGTCGCATCCGTCCCCGTAAAGTTTCCGACGTCTGTCAAGTGTAGGCTCGCTCCGTAAGCCACTCCCATTGTACCACTGCCGTTGACACTTCCAGCGGCTATTCCAGTAACCTTTGTCCCGTGGAAGTCCGCCATAGTCGCAGCGTCCAATGTTCCAAATGTTGTGATTGTTTTCCCTGACAAGTCTCCGTGCGTCGTATCAAAATTAAGGTCCATCACCGCAATTTGCTGACCTTTGCCTGATAGACCGTAGCCATAAGCGACGTCCGCTCTAATTGCTTTATAGGGGTGAACAATACTTGCATCCGCATCAACACCAGCGCTGTCGAATTGAATTTCTTTGAACTCAGTTAGATCGGTGATGGCGTCGCTATCAGCTTGCGAGAATATCAATCCAGGATGTAACCCCAAAAAAGTCGGATCACCAGGTGGGGTGTCCGATCCGCCGAACCCTCCCACCGCCGCGGCGACAGCAACGGCGGCGGCGACAGCGCCCACAGCCGTTCCCGCCGCACCCAATCCACCCAGTCCCGCTGCTCCCCCGCCAGCCGCCCCGCTCGGGATCCCGGCGATGGTGTTGTTCATCGACGACACTGCGGCCTGGGCCTGCGGCGGCGGTGCCGAGGGCGGTGATGGAGGAGGTGCAGAACCACCTGCTGGTGCTGGTGCTACCGACGTCGATTGGCCGACACCTACGCTCTGGGTCACGCCAACAGCGTTGGAGACGGAAACCGCACCGGCCTGAACTGTCACTGTGGTGGCGCCGTTGGCCGCCACGTGGACCGTGAAGATGGTGCCACGAATGCCGATGGTCGCGGTCGGCGTCTTGACCAGATAGGACGTTTTCGAAAGCTTGCCCGTGGCAAAGCGCATAACGCCCTTGCTCATGGTCACGATCAAACTGCCACTGACCGGACCAGGTTTGTAGACGAAATTGTCGAGGACAACATCAGAATCGGGTCCGATGGTCAGTGTGGTCTCGTCCTTGAAGACGATCTCGGTAGCACTCTCCGAGCCCGTGCTGATCTTTTCGTTATTGTAGACTTCATCCTTGAGGGCGATCTTGCGAACCTTGCTTTGCAGCGCTCCACTGACTTGATTGACCACCTTGCCGGCACTGCCGACGCCGGTTTGCGCAGCAAATGATTGTGTTGGTGATGCGACGAGCGCCAGTGCTAACAGGCAACTCAGCATTTGCAAGAAATATGAGTGGCGATTGGACACGGCACTTCCTTCCTGGTGGCAGGTTAACCTGCTGGTGGGTGCCTACAGTAAGCCAGGACACGAAAAAACTCAAGAAATCAAGTACCATAATGGTCCCTGCGACAATTTGTCGCACCTTGGTAAAGTCAATATTCCTGCTCGGACTGACCACCCTCGATGCGAGAAATATGACATAGATACCGAGCTGTTGATCAGCGCCAACGTTTATTGAGAGATCCTCGATGGTAGTGGCATGTCTGGCGATACCGGTTTATGATTCCGGGTTGTACCCTTCACCTACTCATTCGAAAAAATGGCGGTGACTATGAAACCCCGCATCCTTGCGACTATCTGCCTTTCCGTGCTGGGGATCGCATTGACGACGACCACTGCACAGGCCGGCGAAGGCGTGGCGGATGAACGCATTGTTGTGCACGGCGCTGGCGCGGTAAGCGCACAGCCGGACATCGCGGTGATGCAACTCCGCATTGCGGCGACCAAACCGACTACCCAACAGGCGATGTCTGAGGTGGCGCAGATGGTGGCGCGGGTCAGCTTGGTCGCGGCGGACCTCGGCATTGTGGCGGCCCGGATTTCTACGCAAACGCTCACGCTAGTGCCGCAATTCGCCAACCAAACCGTTGATGGCCAACGCCGGCGCAAACGCATCGGATTTAGCGCCACACAAGGATTGCGGGTCGAGGTCCGTGACATCGGAAGCTTGCCAAAGCTGATAGACCGTCTGAGCGACAACGAGATATTGCAGGTCTCCGGTTTGCGGTTTGCCTTCGCCAAGCCGGAAGACCTGCTGATGCAGGCGCGCCGACGGGCCTTGAAGAACGCCCGTGCGCGGGCCGATCTTTACGCCGCAGAAGCCGGTGTGGAAGTTGGCCGGGTGCTGTCGATCGTCGAGGGCTTACGCCCTGTCGCCGGCTTGGTGCGCCCGCAGGCTAGGGCCGGCGCTAGCGTGCCGCCGGGTCAACGGCGTCTTGCCGCCGATGTTACGGTGACCTACGCCATTCGCTATCGCGACGAACAGCGCGCCAAGTAGGACTGAGAGAGACAGAAGACAACCAATTCTAACAGATGCCGATGCGCCGACGCTTGGCCCGCAAATCCTGCGGCAAGGTGTCACAATGTGCTCAAACCGCATCACAGTGTTTGTCAGCCAAGGGACGCTGTGGGTCACGATCGTCGTTTCGGCCTGGTCTGGGCACAGCCGCTCGACCTCCGGTACCGGACGCCCAGGTGGCGAAAGCGGAAATGTCGGCGGGGAGGATCGCCGATCACTTCGGGCGGGAGCCGAGTGGCATCCTCGTCTCAGGCTGCGGACTGGTTTGCACCCTGATACCCCACCTCAGGTATCCCAGTAATCTCGCGCTTTACTCGCGCTTCTTTACAGCGCCAGATTCCACCGGACCCCCAGAGTGAGGGTCATAATTCCAAATCAACCCGGATACCGCGCGCGATCTGTCGCCCCATCCCCCCCTTCGGCCCCCATTTCGATTGCCGGGACCCCTTTTGTTTTGATACCCCGCTTGCCCCTGCCCACTCGTTCGCTTCCAGCCGCCGGCAGCGTCAGCACGACCGGACGCAAGCCACCATGCGTCGCACCACGGGCCAGCATCAGGGCCACTAGATGTTGCGGCCATCGCACCGCACAATGAGCAATAACGATGCGAATGGCTCAAGGGTGCCTGGGCGATGCCAGGCAAACTGCCAATGCTGCGGTGCTTGCAAATTTCCGCATATAGGCACCATGCGACTACTCGCCGATGACTGGTTGCAAGTCGTCGGCGGCCTTGGCCGTCTCGTCGTAGCCCAACAACAGGGTGTTGGTCGCTACCTCTATGCCCAGCGCTTCCAGCCTTGCCCTGGTGCGGGCTACCAACTCAGCGTCACTCAGATTGGTCACGTTGAATTCCCCGCCTACCTCGACCTCAACCTTGTCGGCATAGCGCCGCGCGTGCTTCGACATGAGCCACTTCAAGGTGTCGATCCGCAGCTTGGAGCGCTGGACATGCTCGCGGTCTAGCACCCGCTCAACACTACCATCCTGCCGCTCTCGCTCCATCCAGTCGTTGCTAGCGTCGTCGGCTATCACCTTCAACTCGTCGGCCCAGGCTTCGGCCCTGACCTCGCACGCACGCGCGTAAGCGTCCGTGAATGTGGGCGTGACAGCCATCCACTGGTACACGGTCGTTTTGGATGGCATTTCAGGATCGCGGCATATCTCGCGGATGGACTGCCCATCCATGACACGGACACATATCTCTAGCGATACCTCTTCATCATATTCAGACTTTCGCCCGGCAGACTTGCGGGGACGGTGAGTGATACGTTTGGTCATGCTGTCCTCATGATCGTAAAGCATTGGCTTTAAGTGATCCGATCAGCATGGTGATTCTAACGGAAATCGCGCCGCCTGTGTACCTTAGATGTACCTAGGCAAGAAAATCGTATAGATGAAGTGGGTGAAATATCCGCTAAGCTATTGAAAACCCTGGTGCCGCAGGGAGGATTTGAACCCCCGACCTACTGATTACGAATCAGTTGCTCTACCCCTGAGCTACTGCGGCCTGTGGCGGGCGGCCAAGCGGGCGCGACGCTACTCCGGCGTCGCGCCGGCGTCAATGTTGTTGGCGGCCGGGGCGATGGTGGCGGCCGGCGGCGGGCCGGCCGGGCTCGCTTCAGCGAGCTCGCGGTGGGCCCCGGGCGGGGCCCAGTGCAGGCTGTCGAAGGCGCCGCAGTGGCCGCAGTTGGGCGTCCATTCGGCCACCGCCCGGCCGCAGCCCCGGCAGCCCCAGGTGGCCTCAGGCGGCGCCGCTTCGGTCTTCAGGAGCCAGTCCCGCACCACCTCGCTTTGGCCGTTCTCGGCTTCCTCGAGGTCGGCCATGAGGCGGCACACCCGGGCCTCGGGCAGGTCGTCGGCGGGGCCCAGCAGGGGCGCCAACTCTTGCCGCGCCTGCTCGAAGTGCCGCGCCGCGACCAGCAAGCCGGCCAGCGCCAGGCGGCACTCGAAGTGTTCGGGCCGGGCCGCTTCCAGGCGGCGGAAACGGCGCAGGCGGCGCGCCGCGTCGTCGCCCGGCCACAGCGCCAGCCAGGTGGCGCAGAGCTCGGGATGGGGGGTTTCCCGCCAGCTCCGTTCAAGGGTCTTGGCGGCCTTGCGGGCGCGGCCGGCAGCCGCCGTCAGGCGGGCCGCCATGAGGGCGGCCGGTACCAGCTCGGGTGCCGCTTGGTGGGCCGCGCCGGCCAGCTTGGCGGCCCGGCCGGCCTGACCGCCGCGTTCCGCTTCCTGCGCCTGGCCCAGCAGCGTCACGGCACGGCGCCGCCGGCCCTGCGCCGGGTCCAGCGTCTGCTGGCGCTGGGCCGCCGCCAGCGTCTTCTCGGCCTCGCCCCACAGCCCGGCCGCGGCCTGCAGGGCAAACAGCGTGTCCAGCAGCCAGGGCGAGCCGGGCTTGAGGGCATGGGCCCGGCGGGCATACTTGAGCGCGGCCTGGCGGTCGCCCTGGCGCCGGGCCTGGACCAACAGGCCGCGCAAGCCGAGGAACTCCGTCTCGGGGCGTTCCAGCATGGCCTTGAAATGATGTTCCGTGGCCACCTCGTCGCCGCTCAACTGGGCCGACTGGGCCGAGAGCAAGAGCGCCAGCGGCGGCCTGCCGAGCAGCACCTCGGTGCGGCTCGCCAGGCGCCGCGATTCAGCCACGTCGCCGGCCGCCACCGCCACCAGGCCCTCGGCCAGGGCATCGTAGCCCCGCCTCTCGCGGCCCGCCGCCCGGGCCCGGGTGATGCCGGCCGGCGCGCGCCGCAGCCAGAGCCAGAAGCGATAGCCGGCGGCCAAGCCGACGGACAGCAAGGCCAGCGCCACGGCCGCCACGGCGACGGAAGTCTCGAGCCGCCAGCCCTGCCAGTCGATGGCCACGTCGCCGGGATGGTCGGCCAGCCAGGCCGCCAGCAGCGCTCCCAGCCCGAGCAGGATGAAAACGGCGAGGGCGCGGGCCATCAGGGCGACTCGGCGGCCTGCAGCAGATCGGGAAGGCGGGCTTCCAGGGCCGCCAGCGCGCTCTCGACGGCCAGCCTGTCACTGGCCGCCCGGCGCCAGGGTGCGAGAACCTCCGCCGCGCCGCCTTCGAGCACCGCTACCTCGGCCAGCGCCGCCGCCAGGTCGCCCTCCGCCAGGGCGGCTTCGGCCCGGGCCACCCGGGCCTCGACGCCGCTGCCCGCCGCTGGGCCCGTGCGGCGCAGCGAAACCAAGCCCGAGAGGCGCCGCCGGGTGGCAGCCAGCCAGCCCTCGTCTTGGCCGGCGCCGGCCCGCACGGCGGGGCCGGCCAGGGCGGCAAAGCGCCGGGCCAGATCGGGCCGGCTGGCGACGCCGCCGGCGCGCTTTTCCAACTGGCTCAGGGTTTCTTCGAATCCGCTTTCGGCCGCCGGCTCGGGTATCAGTTGGCGCAGCGCTGCCAGTTGGTCGGCGAAGGGCCGATTACCAACGGCATCGCGCAGCCGGCCCAGCGCCAGCGCCACCAGGGCGCCGCTGCCGCCGCCCTGCGAGCGCCGCTGGGCCAGGTCGGCGATCTCCGCCCGGGCGCTCGCCAGGTCGGCGGCCAGGGTATGCAGTTGCTGCTTGAGCGCCGCCGTTTCGCGTCCGCCCCGCAGGGCCTCGTCGCCGCGTCCGGCCGCCGCCGTCTCGAGCTCCCGCAAGCGTTGGCCCAAGGCCGCCAGGGCAGCTGGATCGCCGGAATCCGCTGCCCTTTCGTTTTGCGCGGCCACAGCTTTGATCCGGCTTTCGAGCTTGTCGAGGCGGTTCGTCAAAGCGCCGATGCCCGCCACCTGGGGCCGCAACGTCGCAACTTGCCGGCCCAGGGCGGCACCTTCGGCAACCGCCGCCTGGGCCCGCTCGAGAGTTTCCGCCTGGGCCACCTCAAGCCGGGCCAGGCGCTGGTCGAGCGCCGCGACTTTTTGCTCCAAGGGCGAGGGCTGGGCCTGGCGCTGGCCGGGCAGCCAGTCGGCAAACAATTGGGAAAGCCTGGGCGCGGTGAGCGATACGGCCGCCGACAGCAGCAACGCCGCCACGATGGTGGCCAGCGCCAACCAGATCCCCCCCCGCCCCACCGGCGCCGCCGCCTCGGTCGGGCTGGGCTGTTCGCTGTCTTCGTCGTCTATGGTCATCACGCCGTCCCGGCGTCGATCAATTCCAAGAGCGCCGCCTGTTCGGGCCGCGCCGCCAGCCAAATCCGGCGCCACGTCAGGCCGCCGGCCGCCTCGGCCACGGCCCGGCTGAGGCAATAGGCAGCCAGATCCCCGACCGCCGCCGCCAGGTCCGCAGCTTGGACCAACTTAACAAAGGTGCCGGCGCTGCGGGGAGAGAAAAACACCACGGCATCGAGGCCGCCCCCGGCCAGCGCCTGGCGCGCCGCCGGCGGCAGGGCCTCGGCCTGGCGGGCTTCGTAGAGCAGGGCCCGGCGAAGCTCGAACCCGGCCGTTTCCAGCAGGCCCGCCAGATCGCCGGCCTGGACCGTCGCCGCCGCCTGCAAGAGCGGCCCGGCGGCGGGATCGAGGCGCCGGCGCACCAGCTCGGCGAGATCGCCGACGTCGCCGGCGGCGCTGCTCACGTCCCTGAAACCGAGCTCCCGGGCAGAGCGCGCGCTGGCCTCGCCGACGGCCAGCAGCGGCAGGCCGTGCAGCGCCGTGGCGGCGGATATTCTGGCCGCCAGGGCCCGGACGCCGTTGGCGCTGGTGGCCACGAGCGCCTGAACGCCATCCAGCTCGAGCCTGGCCTCGGGCAGCTGGTGGATCTGCAGCAGTGGTGCCGCCACCACCTCGTGGCCGCGGGCGCGCAGCGCCGCGTCGAGCGCCGCGGCGTCCTCGAGCGGTCGGGTGTTGAGAATTCGCACGCCGGGCTCAGCTTGCGACGAAGAAGTCGGGGCCGGCGCGGCGGCGCAGTTCCTGGCCGGCGTCACGGCCCAGCGCCGTGGCTTGGTTTCCTTTTCCGCGGCGTTCGGTCTCCAGCATCTCGCTGCCGTCGGGCCGCAGCACCAGGGCGCGCAAATGCAGGTCTTCGCCAGCCAACACGGCATGGCCGGCGATGGGCGTGCGGCAGGAGCCGTCCAGCGCCGCCAGCAGGCCTCTCTCGGCCGCCACGCAGGTGGCCGTGGCGGCATCGTTGAGCGGCGCCAGCAGGGCCAGGATGCGGGTGTCGTCGCTGCGGCACTCGATGCCGATGGCACCCTGGGCGACGGCCGGCAGCATGACCTCGGGCTCGATCACGATCTCGCCCCGCCCGGCCAGGCCCAGTCGCTTGAGGCCGGCCAGCGCCAGCAAGGTGGCGTCGACCTCGCCGGCCGCCACCTTTTGCAGCCTGGTCTCGACGTTGCCGCGGAAGTTGACCATTTGCAAATCGGGCCGGCGGTGCAGCAACTGGGCCCGGCGGCGCAGCGAGGCCGAGCCGATGACGGCGCCGGGGGGCAATTCGTCGAGCCCGGCGGCGTTTTGGCTGATCAGCACGTCGCGCGCATCCTCGCGCGGCAAAAGGCAGGGAATGTCGAGGCCAGCGGGCAGCTCGGTGGGCATGTCCTTCATCGAATGCACCGCCAGATCGATGCCGCCCGACAGCAATCCTTGCTCGATTTCCAGGGTAAACAGCCCCTTGCCGCCGATCTCGGCCAGCGGCCGGTCCTGCACCCGGTCGCCGCTGGTGCTGATGACGACGATCTCGATAGCCTGGGCCGGCAGATCGCCATGGGCGGCGGCCAGCCGATGGCGCACTTCGTTGGCCTGGGCCAGGGCCAGCGGGCTGCCGCGGGTGCCGATGCGCAGCCGCGGGCTCACCCTCGGGGTAGGATTCGTGGGGGCGGCGGTCATGGCGCGGGAGGGGGTGGTTGCGAAGGCATGGTCGTGGTGCTAGAGCCTGGGTCCGTGAAGCGCAAGCAATATTGCCATGCCAGGGCCCCAGACCAACAGCCATGACTGCGCCGTCCTCGGTATCGAGACGAGCTGCGACGAAACCGCCGCCGCCGTGGTCACCAGCGGCCGGGAGGTGCTGGCCAACATCGTGCTGTCGCAGCTCGACGATCACCGGCCCTATGGCGGCGTGGTGCCCGAGATCGCCGCCCGGGCCCACGTCGAGCAGCTCGACGGCATCATCGCCCGGGCCATGGCGGAGGCTGGGCTGGACTTTACCGAGCTCGACGCCATAGCCGCCACCGCCGGTCCCGGCCTGGTGGGCGGCGTCATGGTCGGGCTGGTGACGGCCAAGGCCATCGCCGCCGCCGCCCGGCGGCCGCTGATCGCCGTCAACCACCTGGAAGGGCACGCGCTGTCGGCGCGGCTGGTGGCGGAGGTCGAATTTCCCTTCCTCTGCCTGTTGCTTTCGGGCGGCCACTGCCAGCTGCTGGTGGCCCTAGGCGTGGGCCGCTACCGCCGCCTGGGCGGCACCATCGACGACGCCGTGGGCGAGGCTTTCGACAAGACGGCCAAGCTTTTGGGCCTGGGCTATCCCGGCGGCCCGGCGCTCGAACGCGCCGCCGCCGAGGGCCGGGCCTGTTACGACCTGCCGCGGCCCATGCTGGGGCGGGAAAATTGCGATTTCTCGTTTTCCGGCCTCAAGACGGCGGTGCGCCATTTGGTCGAGGGCCTGGGGGCGGGGGCGCCGGACGGGCTTTCGCCCGGCCAGGTGGCGGACGTCGCCGCCTCGTTCCAGGCCGCGGTGAGCGACGTGCTGGCCGATCGCACTGCCCGGGCCATCGAGGTGCTGCTGCGCGAGCACGGTGGTGGAACCCTGGTGGTGGCCGGCGGCGTCGCCGCCAACGCCGCCATCCGCGGCCGGCTGGAGCAAGTGGCGGCCCAACACGGCATCGCCATGGTGGCGCCGCCGCCGGCACTTTGCACCGACAACGGGGCGATGATCGCCTGGGCCGGGGTCGAGCGCCTGGCGCTCGGTCTTTGCGATCCCCTCGACGTGGCCGCCCGGGCGCGCTGGCCCCTCGACGCGGCGGCCGTTTCGTGACTGCCCCGGGCCACCCGCTCCCCCTCCCCATCACCCCCAAGGGATGCACACATTGTGTTGCTGACGTTCCGGCTATGCTTCGTACCAGCCAGGCTGTGGAAAGGTTCCGTAGGTTAACCACAGAGATGGGGTAATCGGCGCTGAGGGTGGCTGCTCTCCTTAACGCTTCTTGTGGCTGGAACATCCAGACCACGTTCCAAAAGCTCGGAGAGTAGCCACCCTCAGCGCCGATTACCCCATCTCTGTGGTCAATTCCTCATGCTTCAAGTGGCCGGGCGATATTTATTCTGTAGAGGGCCGGCGGCCGGTCAGTTAGTGTCGCCCTGACGAGGCCGGCAAAGATGATCGCAGTTATTTTCGAAGTCACGCTCAAGGAAGGCATGGCGGATCGCTATTTCGATCTGGCAGCCGAGCTACGGCCCGAGCTCGCGGGCGTCGACGGATTTATCTCGGTCGAGCGTTTCGAAAGCCGCGGTACGCCGGGCAAGTTCCTCTCGCTGTCATTCTGGCGCGACGCCGAAGCGCTGGCGGCCTGGCGCGACCATGCCGGCCACCGCCAGGCCCAGGAGCTGGGCAAGGCCGAGCTGTTTGCCGACTTTCGCATTCGCGTGGCACAAGTGGATCGCGACTACGGCCCGCGATGAAAGCTGAGTTGCAGCGCATTGGCGTCGTCGGGGCCGGGGCCTGGGGCACGGCGCTGGCCGCCAACGCCGCCCTGCAGGGCCGGCAGGTGGTGCTCTGGGCCCGCGAGGCGGCGGTGGTCGAGGCCATCAACGAGGGCCAGCGCAACACCATGTTCTTGCCCGACGTGGCCCTCGACCCGGCCATCAAAGCCACTGCCGAACTGGCCCAGGTTTGCGATGCCGACGCCGTGTTGCTGGTGGCGCCGGCGCAATTCCTGCGCCCGCTCTGCCAAGACCTGGCGGCGCGCTGGCAGCCCGGGACGCCAGCGCTGATCTGCGCCAAGGGCATCGAACAGGAGAGCGGCGCGCTGATGAGCGAGGTGGTGGCGGCGGAGCTTGCCGGGGCGCAAATTGCCGTGCTTTCGGGACCCACGTTTGCCGCCGAGGTGGCGCGCGGGCTACCCGCCGCCGTCACCCTGGCCGCCGCCGACGAATCCCTGGGCGCGGCCCTGGTGGCGGCGCTCGGCAGTCCGCACTTCCGGCCCTATCTCTCCTCCGACGTCATCGGCGCCCAGATCGGCGGCGCCGTCAAGAACGTGCTGGCCATCGCCTGCGGCATCGTCAGCGGACGCCGGCTGGGCGACAACGCCCGGGCTGCCCTGATCACCCGAGGCCTGGCCGAGATGATGCGCCTGGCCCTGGCCAAGGGGGCCAGGCGCGAAACCCTGATGGGGCTTTCGGGGCTTGGCGATCTGGTGCTGACCTGCAGCTCCGAGCAATCGCGCAACATGAGCCTGGGCCTCGAGCTGGGCCGCGGCAGCCGCCTGGCCGAGATCCTGGAAGGGCGGCGAACGGTGGCCGAAGGCGTGGCCAGCGCCCCGGCCGTGCTGGCGCTGGCCGCCAGGCTGGGCGTCGAGATGCCCATCAGTGCCGCCGTCGACGCCATCGTGCATCACGGTGCCTCGGTCGACGAGGCCATCAATGGGCTTTTGTCGCGCCCCTTCAAGGGCGAATGGGACTGATGGCGGCAGGGCCCGTGCTGGCGCGGCCCAACGCGCCGGCCGCCGGCACCGAGATCTGCCGCCTCGACGACATCGAAGAGGTGGGCGCCCAGGGTTTCAGTTTCGGTGATGGACCCGAGAGCTTCGATTTTTTCGTGGTGCGCCACGAGGGCGGCATTGAGGGCTATATCAACGACTGCCCCCATACCGGCGGGCCGCTCGACTGGAAGCCCGATCAGTTCCTCAACGCGGGCAAGACGCTGATCCTCTGCGCCACCCACGGCGCCCTCTTTCGCATCGAAGACGGCGCCTGCATCGCCGGCCCCTGCCCCGGCGCCCGCTTGACGCCGGTGCCGCTGGAAGTCCAGGGCGGCGCCATCGTGGTGGGCCCGGAGGGCGCTTGAGCCGCGCCGAGGCCACGCCGATGCCATGCCGGCGTCGCGCAACACCGTCCGGCCCATGCTTTATAAGATGGGGTTTCGCGAGGTCATCAAGACGGCCAGCCTGGCCGAGGCGTGCCTATCCGGTCAATGCAGACACCCACTACATGTAGGGTTGCCGCACACGTCCTTTTTGCGGCAGCAATTAGCCATGAACGGACATTGCGACCTGTAGGCGAGGGCGACAATCCGAACACTCAGAAACTATCACGGTGGACCGGACCGTCTATTTCCATCCGGGTTGTCTTGATTCGGTCGCTCCATGCGATCGACGTGGATACAGCAAATTTATTGCACCAGGCACGGCGTTCGTCCGGCGAAAGTGCTTGGTTGAGGCCGCGGATGAAACGTGCGCCGATCTTGTTTTTCGTTCCCAGGTAGATCTCGGCCCCACTTATCCAGCCGGCCTCCATAGGCTGAGCCAGACCATCACCTTTCACGAAATAGCCGCATCGTGCCAACTTTCCTCGAACCTGGAATCGTCGGATCAAAACGGTGGTGGTGCCGGTAACATAGTCTGAACCAAGATCGGCCTTCCAGTTGGCCACGATCTGCTCGAAGGCAAAAACCTCGTCGGCGGATTGTTTCCGTGGCCGCTGCTCATCGGGATCGAGGACGGCCAATTTTGGCGCAGCTTCCGATTTCTTTTTTACAGGGACCGGCTGGGGCGCGAGGGTCACCGTTTTGCGAGTCGTTGTCGCCGGTTTTGGTGTGCTCCGAGGCTGTTCGATAGCGGCGAGTTGTTGCCGGCGACGGAGCTCTTCGGCCTCGGCACGCTGACGTTCGGCCTCGCTTTCCCGCCGCGCCTTTTCTTCGGCAGCTTGCTTGCGCAACTGCTGTGAGCGAGCCAGGGCAAGTTGCGCGAACCGACCCGCGGGGTAAGCAGCAAGGTAGGTTTGGAAGGATGCCGGATCGGTACTTTGCGAAACAGAACGCCAGAGCTGTTCCTCAGCCTGCGCCCGTGCCTCGATTTCTGCCTGCCGTCGAGCGACGGCCACCGCCTTGCGGTGTTCCTCCTCGGCTTCTGCTCGGGCTCGAGCCTCTGCTTCCAGTTTGGCACGAGCCTCTGCGGCGGCCTTGGCTTGCGCTTCCTCCAATGCCTTCCTGCGGGCTTCCTCTCTGGCCTTCGCCTGGGCTTTCTTGGCCGTCCCGAGCGAGTTCAGTTTCATTCTGGCTAGAGCCGCGAAGATGCCTTTGGGAAACTGCTGGAGGTAGGCCTCGAACACCGCAGGATCGGTGCCGCCTTTGATGGAATTCCAGAAGGCGAGATCGGCGGCTCGGGCATCGAAGGTCGGCTTCGCAGGTGGCGCCGGCTTCGCGGTTGCGGATCCGGCTCCTGACAGCGAAGATCGGCGCACGAAGAGGAATTCGCCACCATCGTGGCCAGCGCGACGGATGTCTGAATACTGCGGCGTCTGATCGGATTCCAGCGCCACCGGCCGTTTGAGCCGGGAAAACAGGGTCTGCCCCTCCAGCACCCCGGAATTTTCGCTGAGCGCTTCGAGGAAGGCTTTGGCGAACACCGAATGCGCCCCGCCACCAGCGTCGAGAACCGGCTCCAGGCCGCCCGATACCAGGGCCGTGCGCGAGCGCCGCTTGACCATGCGCTTGAGCCAGATGTTGCGCTCTGCCGCCGTCTTGATCCGGACCGGTGCAGTCCGCACCAAGGTCCCGGAGAAACACGAATCGGCGACCACCATGACGTGCCGGGCTCGCAAAGCCCGCAGCATGTTGGTCACGTCGTCGTTGGAGATCCAGTTGGCCGGGCTGTTCTTCTTGGCGTCGACGGGCAGCCAATAGCCTTCCTCGGCATAACTGTCTAGCACGCCGTGGCCTGCGAAGTAGATCAGCAGGTTGTCGTTGGCGGTCAAGCGGCCTCTCAGGGCCGCCAGGGCGTCGATGATGTCGGCTCGGGTGGCGTTGAGCAGCATTTTGCTCTCGAAGCCATAATCGCTCGACAGGACCTTGGTCACCGCCCGGGCGTCGCCCACCGCCGTCTGCAAGCGTGGCAGGTCGAAGCCCTGGTCGGGAGCGAAAAGTAGCGAGTGAGCCAGCCACTCTGAAAGGGATCGAAGAGATCGAAGACTAGAATGACCGCTCTAAGGATTGCCGTCAGAATGGCGACCCTAGCCGGCGAATCGCGTTTTGGGGGCACACGGCGCAGCTAGATCTTCCCAAACATTCCCAAATCGATAAGACAAGTCGTCAGACCATCCAGCAGTTTCTGGCCCTTCGGGACGATTCGCACCTTGTCGGGGAGGGACTTGAGGACCGGGGACCCGGGCTCATGGCTGGTTGTCAAAACAAAGGGAATTTCTGAGGTCGCTTCGATGGTCTCAAGGACGCGGGCGAGCTCGACTCCGCTCAACAGTTTGAACTAGGTGGAGGCAACGATCAGGTCGGGGTGTAGCGATAGGGCGAGCCCGATGGCCTCGATCGGCAATTCGGTGAACGAAAGATCGAAACCGCACGAAGCCAACTCCCGTCCGATGACGGTCCGTTCCACCCCCTTCGTCATGACCAAGAGCACGGTGACGTTACGCACCTGATCGGCATCGACTGTTGCCGCAGCACTTGACGGCAGGCCGAGCACGATCGCGTCCAACTGCTCAGCGGAGGGATCCTGACCGGCTTCAAAGATTTCACGGATGCGATCGACGTAAATTTGGACGTCACCAAGCTGGTCGTTGCTCAGGCGACGGGTCGCCTCGATGTAATCCTCGAGGCGGTGGGCAACGAGCGTTACGGCGGCAAACCCGTGGGTACCGGCCGAGCCTTTGAGACTGTGGATCTGTCTTTGTCTTTGCAGTTCAAAAAAGTCGTCCCCGCGGTCGCCGACGCCGCGAATCATGCGGTCAATAAATCCGTCGATTTCATCCAGTGTGTCAGTGATGCCGCCCAAATATTCTTCGCGCAGTTGGGCAAGAACACCTTCAAGATCGCCGCTCATTCCGGCCCCTCCAAATTCGATCCCGGCTGATCGCTTCCGCCAAATCCACAAGCCATGCGGTTCTCCTTGTCGATTCTGACGTTATTTTTCAAACAGTCGAGTAACAACTGACACACTGTGCCACGGGCCTTTTGGTCGCCGGTTCATCGCGGCATATTGTCCGCAATGGGTCATGAGCGGCCGATTGGGCGGTGTCGGCATGGTGCCTCGTTTGCTCGATATGTAGTGGGTGTCTGTCTCAAGCGGATAGGCACGCCTCACACCCCGCTCTCGAAACGCCGGTCCAGCAGGCGCCGTGCCTTGCCCTCACGGCCGATGTTGGCAACCTCCGCCAGCGCCCCTTCGGCCACCAGCTCGACCGTGACACGTAGCCCCAGGTCTTGGTGCAGGCGAACTTGCAGATGCTCCTGCAAGCCATCCAGCGCCCCGGCCTTATCCACCACTTCGACGCGCACCGTAAGCTCGTCGCGCAGCACGCCTTGGCGCCGGCTGCGCTCGGCCATCACGATCCACTCGCCCGTGGTGCGCTGGTCGCTACGCACGGCACTCAGGCAGGCCATGGGGTAGACGTTGGTGCCGCGGATCTTGACCATGTCGTCGCTGCGGCCGAGGAACCTGTCCATGCGGCGAAAGTGCGAACCCAGGGCGCTCTCGCGCCTGGGCAACTCGCGGGTCAGGTCGCGCAGATTGAAGCGGATCAAGGGCGGGATCTGGCGAAACAGCGAGGTGACCACCAGGTTGCCCTCCTGGCCGGGCGAGAGCGGTCGTCCGTCGTCTGTGTCCAGGACTTCGAGATAAAGACAGTCCTCCATGAAATAAAGCCCATCCTTGTCGGGGCCCTCGAAGGAGGCATGGGAGATCTCGTGGGTGCCGTAGTTGTCGTAGACCGGGCAGCCGTAGAGCTCTTCCAGCTCGCGGCGCAGCAAGCCTGCGGTATCCGGTCCCAGGTAACAGGCGATGAACTTGAGCTTGGCGTCGCGCATGTCCCGGCCCTGCTCGCGCGCCGCGGCCGCCAACTGGGTCAGGTATTCGGGGAAGCTGACGATGATCTCGACGCCGTAGTCAAACAGCGTCTCGACCTGCTTGGCGCTCGGCATGACGACGCCCGAGCCGGTGGTCAGCGGCATCACGCCGAGGTAATCGTGGCAGGCCTTGTAGTAGGCCCAGGCCAGGTTGGCCAGCGAACAGGTGGCCGGGATCTGCAGCGCGTCGCCGGGCCGGGCGCCCTGGATATAAAGGCTGCGGGCGATCTGCAGGCCGTTCATTTCCCACTCGCGGGGGCCGTACATGGTGGGCCGGGGCTTGCCGGTGGTGCCGCCGCTGGTCTGCATCTTCAGCGGCATGTGGACCAGAGCCTCACGGCGATCGAGACCGGTGATGGTGCCGTAGGGAGGATGCCGGGTCTGATTTTCCTTGATGTCGTCGGAGTTGAAGGTGGGCAGCTTGGTGATGTCATCGAGGCCGCGGATGTCGCCCGGCTCGATGCCGGCGCCGCCCCAGAGCTGGCGGTAGAAATCGTTCTGCCAGGCGAAGGCCATGATCTCGAGGAAGCGGCGGTTCTGTAATTCGCGAATCCGCTCGGCCGGCCATTTGAACACCGTCTCGGCGAAAACGTCGGGCGGCGGATAGTCGGCCAGGAAGGCATCCCAGTCGATGCTGGCATGGTAAAGCGGCAGGCGGCTTGGCGACGGACCGGTCATGTTGCGCTCCTTCATGGGGAACGCCTGATGGTAACCGCAGACGACTGAGAATATTTTGTAAAAGCTGCCTCAGGCCGCCAGGCTGAGTCCCCGGATGGCGCGGTCGAGGATCTGGCGGGCCCGCGGGAAGACCAGTTCCTTCCAGTCGTCCTCGCCGGGATTGGCTATAATCCTTTTCCCTTCGCCGATCGGCTTCAATCCAGCCCGGGAGAACGCTCGACGTGCCTGACCGCCGTCCCGCCCGCAACTTGCTCGTCCTAGCCGTGGGCGCCATGTTCGCGCAGCAGTCGTTCGCCTCGATGGCGCAACTGGTGGTGCCGGTGGCGGCGCCGGTGCTGGCCGATGCCCTGGGCCTGGCTCCGGCCATGATCGGCGTCTATACCTCGATCCTGTTCGGCATGGCCATGCTCGGCGCGCTGTCGTCGGGTCCCTACATCCAGCGCTTCGGCGGCTTGCGCGTGAGCCAGGTGTCACTGCTGGTGATCGGCTTCGGCCTCACCCTGGCAGCCTTTGATGCGGGCCATCTGGTGCTGTTCGCCATCAGCGCCGCCATCATCGGCCTGGGCATGTCGGTGTCGACGCCGGCTTCCTCGCACATCCTCAGCCGCTATGCGCCGCCCCGGATGGCACCGGTGGTGTTTTCGCTCAAGCAGACCGGGGTGCCGGTGGGCGGCATGCTGGCCGGGCTGCTGGTGCCCTTTTTCATCGTGCTCATGGACTGGCAGGGCGCCCTGGTGGCCAGCGGCTTGATGTGCCTGGTGCTGGCGCTTGGCCTGCAGCCCTTGCGCCGCGAGTTCGACCAGGGCCGCAATCCCGACCAAAGCCTGGCGCTGGGCGAGCTGGGACGCACCTTGCGCCAGGTGACGGGGCTGGCGCCGTTGCGCGAATTAGCGCTCGCCACCTTCGTCTTCGTCGGCCTGCAGGCCATCTTCGTCGCCTTCTTCGTGACCTATCTGGTCAAGGGCCTGGGGCACCCCTTGCAAACCGCCGGCGGCGTCTTCTCGGCGGCCCTGGCGGTGGCCATCGGGGCGCGCATTCTGTGGGGCTGGGTGGCCAGCCGTTACCTCTCCCCGCAAGTCGTGTTGGGCCTTTTGGGCCTGGTCATGGCGGCGGCTTCGGCGGGTCTTGCCCTTTGTACGCCGGATTGGCCGATCGTCGCCATCGGCGCCGTGGCCATGGTCTTCACCGGCACCGCCATAAGCTGGCACGGCGTTACGCTCTCCGAAGTGGCGCGTCTGGCGCCCCAGGGCCGGGTCGGCGCGGCCACCGGCGGCGTGCTCTTCTTCACCAGCGCCGGGCTGCTGGTCTATCCCGCCATGTTCGGCCTGATCCTGGGCCTGACCGGCAGCTACGGCCTGGGATTCGCCCTCGCCGGCCTGCCTGCCCTGGCGGTGGGGATTCGCTTCCTGCGGCGCCGGAACGGGGCTTGACATCCGGTAAGAAATTCGTATATTCGAAATATGTCGAATATTGAAACACAAGCTGCGCCTGCCCTCGAGCCCGAGCACTATGCCGCCATGTTCAAAGCGCTGGCCAACCCGCACCGGCTGCGCATATTTCTCGACCTGGCGAGCTGTTGCCGTGCCGGCGAGGCCTGCAGCCCCAGCGACCGGTCCTGCGTCGGCGAGTTGGGCAGCGGACTCGGCCTGGCCCAGTCGACGGTCTCGCATCACCTCAAGGAATTGCGCCAGGCCGGCCTCATCCATATGGAGCGTTCGGGCCAGACCATCGAATGCTGGGTCGAGCCGCTGACGCTGCAGGCGCTCTCGGGGTTTTTCAATGAGGCCGCGGCGGCCTGAATTTTTTTGCGTCTAAATATCGAAACCTGTCAAATAGTCGAAGGATCAGGACGATGACCGAACCCACTTCCGAAGAGGTGCGCCGCGAGGTGCGCGGGACCTACGCCGCCGTCGCCCGTTCCGCCAACCCAAGTTGCAGTCCGACGCCCGAGGCCGGAAGTTGTTGCGGTACCGGATCGACTACCGACCAGGTGTCGCGGGGTTTCGGCTACAGCGCCGAGGAACTGGCGGCCGTGCCCGAGGGCAGCAACATTGGGCTGGGCTGCGGCAACCCCACCGCCATCGCGGCGCTGGCGCCGGGTGAGACGGTGCTCGATCTGGGCAGCGGCGGCGGCTTCGATTGCTTCCTGGCGGCCCAGCAGGTGGGCCCCGAGGGCCGCGTCATCGGCGTCGACATGACGCCCGAGATGATCGAGAAGGCGCGCGCCAACGCCCTCAAGGTCGAGGCCGCCAACGTCGACTTCAGGTTGGGTGAAATCGAGCACCTACCGTTGGCCGACGCCAGCGTCGATGCCGTGATTTCGAACTGCGTCATCAACCTCTCGGCTGACAAACCCGCCGTCTACCGCGAGATCTTCCGCGTGCTCAAGCCCGGCGGCCGGGTTTCCATCTCCGACGTGGTGGCCCGCGACACGCTGCCCGACGACCTGGCCCGCGACCTCAAGATGGTGGCCGGCTGCGTCGGCGGCGCCGCCACCATCGCCGAGATCACGGCCTGGCTGACGGAAATCGGATTCGCCGGGGTCTCCGTCAAGGTCAACGAATCGTTCGAACCCGCGGTCGAGGGTTGGGCGCCCGGCCGTGATGTCGGGGACTACGTGGCCTCGGCCACCATCGAAGCCAGGAGGACATCATGACCATGAGGCTGAAGGAAAAAGAACTGGCCGCCGTGGGTATTTCCCTGGCCGCCGGCTGCCGGCCCTGCACCGACTATCACCTCAAGGCGGTACGCCAGGCCAAGGCCGGGGATGAGGAAATCTCGCGGGCCCGCCGCATCGCCATCGGCGTGCGCGGCCGGGCGGCCGAAATCATGGCGGTCCACGGCCTGGCCTCCGGGCCCGCGCCCTATCCGCTCAGCCAAGACCGCACGGCGCTGTTGATCGCCATCGGCGCCGCCTTCACCGTCAACTGCACCACCAGTCTCGAACACTATCTGGCTCTGGCACCGGCTGCCGCCATCGACCAGGACGAGCTCGCGGCGCTGGCCAAACTGGCCACCTTCATCCGCGGCAAGGCGATCTCGCACGTCGAGGCCCTGGTGCCCGTTCCCGTGGAGGCCGCCGCCTAGCGACGTGGGCGACGGCGGCAACAGGAGGTATCGAGATGCGCTTCTTTATGAGCCTCGTTCCAGCGACCTTTTTGGTCGTCATCGGCTATTTCGTGCTCTTCGCCTCGAGCCGGGCGGAGGGCGGCATCCAACGCTTTGGCCGCATCCTGGCGATCTGGGTTTTCGTCGTGGCGCTGGTGCCGGTGCTGGCCGGCGCCTATGCCACCCTCAGCGGCCTCTGCCCCTTCCCCGTCTAGCAAAAGGGGAGTGCCATCATGGCAACGCTTAACGACACGCTCGAAAAGCATCATCAGGCGATCATTCTTTCGCTCTTGTCAGTGATCGCCCTGTTTCTGGCGGCCTGTTCGCTGCATGACATCATCCCGATATGTCACTACGTGTTCGGCTGCGATCATAGTTTTCACAGCGCCATATCCTAGCCCGAGAAAAGGGGACGGGTACCTGAGGGGTCAAAGGTAGCTGTCTCCGTTTTTCGCGACATTTGCGGAGAGATGAAGTTCCTTGACAAATTTTTTGACAATTGCATAGGCTATGCATATGGAACAGGAAAATCAACTCGCAGCGTTGGGGACACTGCTCCAGGACCGCCTGGAACAGGCCTTTGAGGACGTCTCGCCGCGGGCGGCATCGATCCTCCTCACCTTGCTGAGCCGGGGTGCGCTGCCGATATCGAGAACCGCCGAAATCGTCGGTATCTCCCAACCGACCGCAACGCGGCTCGTGGACGGCCTGCAGAATCGCGGTTTGGTTCGGCGTGAGCCGCGCGCGGGCCGGGTCGTCACCGTCTCCCTGACGAGGGCCGGGCGGCAGACGGCAAGGAGGTTTCGGCGGGCGCGAGCGAACGTCGCCCGCCAGCTTGCGGAACCGCTTGCCACCCGCGAGCGGGAGCTCCTGGCAAAATTTGTCGACAAAATTCTCTACGCCGCCACCACCGGCCGAGCGGTGGCCAGAACCACCTGTCGCTATTGCGATCATGGCGTCTGCCAGGGCGATGGCTGCCCGATCAACAGACGTGCCGGCGAAATTGAACGTCTCGCGCTTAGCGCGGGCTCAAGCGAGGAATGAACGATGCTCTTGGAACACTTGGGTAATTCACCCACCGTCGACGGAGGAGCCTTCGTCGCACCGGATGCAACAGTGTGCGGCGACGTCATCATCGCCCGGGGCGCACGCGTTATGCACGGCGCGAGAATCGTCGCCGAAGGCGGTAACATCCGGATCGGCGAAAATAGCGTCGTCATGCAGAACGCCGTTGTGCGGTCGACGGTCAGTCACGACTGTTCGATCGGAAACGGCGTTCTGATTGGGCCCACGGCACACGTCGTTGGCGCCACCGTCGAGGATGGGGTTTTCTTGGCCACCGGCACCTCCATCTTCCACGGCAGCCGTCTGGGCCGTGGCTCGGTGGTTCGCGTTCACGGCATCGTTCACGTAAATTCTGTTCTCGAGCCCATGAGCACCGTTCCCATAAGCTGGGTCGCGGTGGGGAACCCGGCAGGGATATTCAGTGCCGATCTGCACGAGGAAATATGGGCGATCCAGGAACCGCTCAAGTTCTCCCTTACGGCTTATGGCATAGACCAGCCCCTTGGCGAATGCATGGACAAGGTTACGGCCAAAGTTTCGCAACGCCTCGAAACCCACAAGCTCGATACGATCGTCGTCTAGCCCGCATTTCTCAGCGGGCGCGCGACAGCGACGCGCGGATCATGACCCGGTGAGAAATGCCGGCTAGCGGTTTTCCTTATTTGCCCAGGCGCGTCTCAACCAAACGCGCCCAGAAGCTAGCGCCCAGCGGCAGCACGGCGTCGTTGAAATCGTAACTCGGGTGGTGCACGCCCGTGGCCTCGAGGCCGGTGCCGATGTTGAGGTAGGCGCCGGGGCGGTCCTTCATCATGTGGGGGAAGTCCTCGGACGCCATGATCTGCGGCGCCTCTCGTTCGACCATGTCCTCGCCGACCAGGGCGGCGGCCACGTCGGCCACGAAGGTAGCCTCGGCCGGGTCGTTGACCAGTGGCGGGAACAGCACCTGGGTATCGACCTCGGCCGTCGCTCCCATGCCGCCGGCGATGCCCGGGGCGATCTCGTTCAGGCCCTTGACCATGGCCGCCATGGCTTCGTCGCTGAAGGCCCGCATGGTGCCGCGCAAAAATGCCCGGTCGGGGATGACGTTGTAGGCGTCGCCGCCTTCGATGCGGGTGACGCTCAGCACCGCGGTCTCGAAGGGGCTCAAGTTGCGCGAGACCACGGTTTGCAGCGCCGTGGCGATGTGGGCCGCCACGATCACCGGATCGATGCTGGTCTCGGGCCGGGCACCGTGGGCGCCGCGGCCCTGGATGGCGATGTCGAAAAAGCCGCCGCCGGCCATCGTCGGCCCCGAACGCACGGCAAACTCGCCCTCGGCCATTCCCGGACGGTTGTGCATGCCATAGACGGCGTCCACGGGAAAGCGCTCGAATAACCCGTCGGCAACCATGGCGGCGGCGCCGCCGGTGCCTTCCTCGGCGGGCTGGAAGATGAAGTGGACGGTGCCGTTGAAGTTGCGCGTCTCGGCCAAATAGCGGGCCGCACCCAGCAGCATCACGGTATGGCCGTCGTGGCCGCAGCCGTGCATGCGGCCGGGGATCTGCGAGCGGTGGGCAAAATCGTTGTCCTCGTCCATGGCCAGGGCGTCGATGTCGGCGCGCAGGCCAATGGCGGGCTCGCCCGAACCTAGCCGCAGGCTGCCGACGACACCTGTCTTGCCCAAACCCCGTGCCACCTCGCAGCCGAATTCCTCGAGCCGGGTGGCGATGATCTCGGAGGTGCGCTCCTCCTCGAAGCCGATCTCCGGATAGGTGTGCAGGTCGCGCCGCCACTCGGTGAGTTCGGCGTGGTACTCGGCAATGCGTTCGATGGCAGTCATGGAATTTCTTTCCTGGCAGGGCGGAGCGAAGGCGCGAGCATGGCGCAGAAAGGCGCTCCATTCCAGCCGCTTGCCGCACGGGGCCAAGGCGCTATGGTGCGGACCAAGGGCGCTAGCTTGCGAAAGGTCACGAGATGAACGACATCATCCTGCACCACTATCCCCAGTCGCCGGTGTCCGAGAAGGTGCGCGTGGGGCTTGGCATCAAGGGCCTGGCCTGGCGCTCGGTGGAAATCCCGCGGCTGCCGCCCAAGCCCGATCTGGTGCCGCTGACCGGCGGCTACCGGCGCACCCCGGTGATGCAGATCGGCGCCGACGTCTATTGCGACAGCCTGGCGATTTTGCGCGAGCTGGAGCGGCGCTTCCCCGAACCCAGCTTCGAACCCGCCGGCGGCGCCGCCGGCCTGGCTTGGGGCTTCAGCCGCTGGACCGACGGCGAGTTCTTCGACCTTTGCGTCAAACTGGTGCTGGGCGCCTCGCTGGCCGACCTGCCGCCTGAATTCGCCGCCGACCGCGGCCGGCTCTATCTCGGTCCCGACTGGAACCTGGAGCAGGTGGCGGCCGAGCTGCCGCTGATCGTGGCCCAGGTGCGAGCCCAGTTCGGCTGGCTCGCCCAGCTCGCTGGGTCTTCGTTTTTGGCCGGCGCCGATCCCGGGCTGGCCGATGCGCTGGGCTATTACCTGGTCTGGTTCGTGCGTGGGCGCTGGGCGGGCGGGCCTGAAATGCTGGCCGAATTTCCTGAACTCGAAGCCTGGGAAGCGCGGGTGGCCGAGATCGGCCACGGCCAACCCAGCGAGATGACGGCGGCCGAAGCGCTGGATATCGCCCATGCCTCCGAACCGGCGCCGCCGCTGGTCGACAGCGCCGACCCTCAGGCCCTGGCCGGCCGTCAGGTCAGCGTGGTGCCCGATGTCGATGGCGGCGACCCCGAGGTCAGGGGCCCGGTGCACGGCTGCGATCGCGAATTCATCACCGTGAGCCAGGAAAACGAACGCGTCGGTCGGATCGCTGTCCACTTCCCGCGGGTCGGCTATCGTGTCACTCTGCTCGACGGCGACTGAACAGCGAGGGGCGAGCGGAGGGCATCATGACCACGTTGAGCGAAAAATGTGCGGTTAGCGGCATCGGCGAAACGGCTTACGTGCGCGGCTCCGGCAAGAGCGTCCCGGCCCTACAGATGGAGGCCTCGCTGGCCGCCATTGCCGACGCCGGGCTCACGCCCCGCGACATCGACGGCATCATCCCCTACGCCAACAACGAAGTTGTGGCCGAGGATTTCGCCACCAACTTCGGCCTCGACGACCTGCGCTTTTCCGCCACCACGCCGATGGGGGGCGCGAGTTCCGTGGCGGCGCTGCAGGCCGCCGCCATGGCCATCGTCACCGGCGTTGCCAACCACGTGCTGATCCCGCTGGGCCGCAACGGCTATTCCCAGATCCGGGTCGGCATGCGCATGCAGCAGTTGCCCCAGTTCCGCCTGGTGGGCGAATTCGAGATGCCCTCGGGCGCCGTTGCGCCGGCCCAGTTCTACGCTCCCATGGCGCGCCGCCACATGGAGCTTTATGGCACCACCAGCCTGCAGTTCGGGCGCATCGCCGTGAACACCCGCGAGATGGCGCTAAAAAACTCGAACGCCATCATGAAAAAGCCGCTGACCATCGAGGAACACCAGTCGGCGCGCATGATCTCGGACCCCTTTCGGCTATTCGATTGCTGCCTGGAGAGCGACGGCGGTGCTGCCGTGGTGGTGTCGTCGAGCGAACGCGCCCGCGATTTGCGCCAGACCCCGGTCACCATCATGGGTGTTGCCGAGGGCCACCCCGATTCCCCCAGCGCCATCAGCCAGCGTCCCGACCTGACCACGCTGGGCCTGGCCAAGGCGGCGCCCCGGGCCTTCAGTATGGCCGGCGTCGGGCCCGACGACATCGATGTGGCCGAGATCTACGACTGCTTCACCTACACCGTGCTTTGCCAGCTCGAGGATCTGGGTTTCTGCAAGAAGGGCGAGGGCGGGCCCTTCATCGACGACGGCCACGTCGACCCGGACGGCAAGCTGCCCATCAACACCCACGGCGGCCTCCTCTCGCAGGCCCACGTCATCGGCCTCAACCACGTCGTCGAGTTGGTGCGGCAGTTGCGGGGCGAGGGCGGCAAGGCCCAGGTCAAGGACGCCGAGATCGGCCTGGTCACCGGCTATGGCGACCTGGGCGACGGCTCGGTGGCCATTATGCGCGGCGGAGCCTGATCATGGTCGAGCCCCTGCTGCCGTCGCCCAACGAAGACACGAAGCCCTTCTGGGAAGCCCTCAAGCAACACCGCCTGGTATTGCAAAAATGCGCCCAATGCGGTGCCGTGCGCCACTACCCGCGCCCGGTCTGCCCCCACTGCCACGCCATGGAGGCCGACTGGGTCGAGGCCTCGGGCCAGGGCCGTATCCATAGCTGGACCATCTCGCACCACGCCTTCCACCCCTCCTTCAAGGAGCAGCTGCCGCTGCTGCTGGGCATCATCGACCTCGACGAGGGCGTGCGCTTGAATTGCCGGCTGCGCGACGTGGCCGAGGACGAGATCGCCATCGGCTTGGCGGTGGAGATCGGCTTCGAGGATATCGACGACGAGGTTACGTTGCCCATCGCCCGGCCGGCGGGTTGATTGGTGGGCACCCTCCCGGCCCTCATATGGGAGTCTCGTTGTCAAGGTGGAACTCCTTTTGGTTTGGTTGTGATCGTCAGGCTTCGCACAGGATGGCCTCGTTTACGTTTTGAGCGGCATTGCCGCATCACCTCATATCCGGTCGGGCACT
>PVBE011470131.1_pt1 | contig 25262 bp, 18 predicted proteins | sample 1631181 | NCBI WGS metagenome assembly PVBE01 (sample SAMN08397723, study PRJNA350692) | Marine metagenome, whole genome shotgun sequencing project. | isolation source: water | place: Pacific Ocean | collected 2012-04 | reverse complement strand
CTGCAACTGATATTCCTCGAAGATTGGCATTGGGCTGCCCAATCTGTCCCTGAAGTGCAATGGCAACCTCTCGTGCAGCCCGAGAACAAGACGGTCTTCCTCCTACCGAGCGGGCCGGACGACGAACTCGAAACCTGCGGGCTCTTCTTCACCCACGCGATCAACACCGCGCGCAAGAGAATCTGGATAGCGAGCCCCTACTTCATTCCCGACGAGGGGATCCTCAACGCGCTGGAACTCGCAGTCATGCGTGGCGTCGAGGTGCGCGTGCTGATCCCCGGCATGTCCGACAACCGCGTCGTCACCGCGGCCGGGCTTACCTACGTCCAGCAGGTCGTCAACTCAGGCGTCGCGCTCTACGAGCACCACCCGGGCTTCATGCACCAGAAGGTGATGTTGATCGATGACCACATCGCTACGATCGGTACCGCGAATTTCGACAACCGCTCGTTCCGCCTCAACTTCGAAATTTCCGCGCTCACGTACGACCAAGACTTCGCCACCGAGGTGCGCGAGATGCTCGAGCACGACTTCGCATCGGCACGGCGTCTGGATGCGGACGAACTCTCGAAACGGCCGGCGAGCGCGCGCTTCGGAGCGAGAGTCGCGCGACTCTTCTCCCCCATTCTCTGAACGGCCTTCCTTGCGTTAAGGACACTGATCGAATTTAAGTTGCCAAGTTCGCGCGTCTAGGCGCCCGTCTGGCAAGGCGTAGCGACGAGGAATACTGCAGTATTTTGAGGAGCTAGAACACGGGCAGGCGGGATGGATAGGCGCGCGAGCTGGCAACGTAATTCTGGTCAGTGTCCTAAGGCTCGGGCGTTCGCTTCTTGAGTGGAATCAGCGGCGCCACGAATTCCATGACCTTGATGGCAGCCCGTATGAACGGCGCCGCTCCGGGCACGTCAACGCTGCGCTGTGCCTCGAGGGTTCGGACATACTCGGCGGGAAGCCCATGCTCCCGGGCGCCTTCGCAAAGAAGCTTCAGGTACCGTGCGGACGGCGGCCGCTCCGGACCGGGATTGCGGGTCTGGTAGACCGCAGCTCGCACCGTCCCGAGGTCGGCGCCTTGCACCTTGAGACTCCGAAGGCGATACGGCTTGCCCTCGACACGGTCGAGCTTAACGAAGCCCTGCGGATCGAGCCTGTAGAGCACGCCGTGCACGACGGAAGCCGTTGACGGAAGCACGCTCGCAAAGGCCGGCTCCACGAAAGGGATCCCGGGCTGATCGAAAACCAAACGGAAACCGGAAAGCACCGCGGCTTCGCTCGAAAAGGGCGTAACCCCACGCCGCTCGCGAAGGACGCGCGTGTTCATGTTCGCGCCAAACGCGAAGTAATAGAATGGGTCGTCCTGCCTAGTCACAAACGCGCACTCTCATCCGGCTCATCCGGCTCATCCGGCTCATTCGGCCGCCCAGAATCGACGCTCACAATCGCCGCCCTCAGCGCCCGCCCACATCCGGCGAAACTGTCGAGTCGATGGCCTTGCGCACAAAGAGGCTCTCTAGCGTCTCGTGCTGGGGAATCACCTTCGCAATCGTGGCGCCGTCCGCAAGTGCCCGTGAAAGGAGGGGGTTCACCGTATCGGCACCCTCGACGCGGACGATCCAATCCTCCCCGGCGCGCGCAGCCTCCAGCGTGGGATCCGCGAGCAACTCTGCGCCCCACGCCTCGGAGACATGATGAAACGTGACCTCAGAGACCTGCTGCTCCTGTCGAAGTAGCTCCCGCAGCCTGCCACTCACGACAACCTTACCAGCGCGCAGGATCGCCACGTGATCGCAAAGCGCTTCGACGTCAGACAGGATATGCGACGAAAAGAAGACCGTCCGCCCTCGCTTTCGCTCGCCCAGAATGATGTCTTTGACCTCCTTGCGCCCCACCGGATCGAGGCCACTCATGGGCTCGTCCAGGATCAGGAGTTCCGGATCCGCCACCAGCGCCGCAGCCAGCGCCGTCCGCTGCACCATCCCCTTCGAGAGGCCGCGCACCGGTCGGTCCGCGGCGTAGGCGACGGCGACCAGCTCAAGGGTCGCTTGCGTCCGGGACCGAGCCGCCTTGAAGCCGAGCCCGGCGAGCCGAGCGCAATGCATCACGAACTCACGGGGCGTCAGGTACGGATAGATGTAGGGGTTTTCAGGTAGGAACCCTATCCGAGCCCGCACCTGGGGATTGGGGATGGGAACCCCAAAAATGGCTGCACTGCCCCCACTCGCCGATATCAACCCGGTCAACACCTTGATGGTCGTCGTCTTCCCCGCCCCGTTGGGACCGAGGAATCCAAAGATGTCTCCGGCGCGCACCGAAAGGCTGATGCCGCACACCGCCTGGACTCGCTTGGAGCTCAGACCGTGCCGAAACACCTTCTGGAGGTTCTGAACTTCGATGACAGTTTCCGTCACTACAGGTTCACCTTGGCGAGAGCCGCATCCGTACACAATGTATCGCAGCCTTTCGAACACACCGCAAAGCGTGTAAAACGACGCCCTGCTGACGCGCCTGACCCGTTCCTGATTGGCGCAGCTGAGGATTCAATGACGAAAACACCCGCGTTTGTCTGTGTACTCGCAATATCTGCAATCGGAGCTGGAGGTGAGGCTTTCGCCCAAACTCAGCCCACTCAACCTACCCAACCCTACACGTATCCGGCATATCCGACGCAACCAGCGCCGGTAGCGCCTGCTCAGCCAGCGCCTATCGTGCCCGTGCAGCCCGCTCCGGCGCCCGTTGCGCCTGTCGAGCCAGCGCCTCGGCCGCTATTCAACGCCTCGGCCGCAGTATCCGTCGATACAACCGAATCGACGGTGCAAGAGGTCGAGACCGACGATTGGCAGAACTGGCGCGACCGCTCCCTCTACTTCCAGAACTCCCGCGACGCCTCGACCGGTATTCTCTGGACGCACTACGCGGGCTCGGGCGCTGATGGGACCTTCCGCGTTTCCTTCCTCGGAAACGGCTACAAGGGCACCGGTTTCCTCTGCAACGCGGACACGCCGTGCAACAGCGTCCGCCCGGCTGAGGAAGACGACGTCGATCGCTTCGGCACCCGCTTCGCGCTCTCCGTGACGCCGCTGCCGTTCATGGAGGCCTACATCGGAGCCCTCTTCCACGCCACGTCGGACAACCTCGGTCAGCCAAAACTTCTCCAGGTGCTCGGCGACACGGACATCGGCGTGAAGTTCTTCATGCCGCACGAGCAGGAAAGGTTCTATTCGTTCGGCGGCGAGGCCCAGCTCTGGCTCCTGAACGGCGCCGGCAGCGTCGGCGTCGATGGCAGCGCGACGAGCTTCGCCCTTCGGGCCCTCGCCACGGCGGACTTCAGTAACATGCCCTCGGAGGACGCCGTCCCGCTGCTGATCAACGCGAACCTCGGCTACTTCTTCGATAACTCCGGATCCATCGCGGCGCCCTTCGAGAATTCGCAGGGCGGGAAGCGGATCAGCCGGATCCAGCGCTTCGGCCTCGACATCAACCGGGTTGACGCTCTGCAAATCGCACTCGGCTTCGAGGGCCTACTGGACGAAGCCTACATCCACCCCTTCGCGGAGTTCTCGATCGATATCCCTGTTAACCGCGGCTACACATGCTCGCGGGAGGACAATCGGTCCCCGGGCGACAAATGTCTGGCCAACGACGGGGAGTGGAGCAGCACGCCCTCTCGGGTGACGCTCGGCCTCAAGGGTTACCCGGTGCTGCGCGGACTTACGCTGCTCGCAGCGGTGGATATCGGCACCGGCGCTACCTCGAACTTCATCGAGGAAGTGGCTCCAGAGATGCCGTGGGACGTGTACTTCGGCGTGGGCTACGCCTACGACGTCGAACCGCAAATCGAAAAGGTGGAGAAGCGAGTCGAGATCGCGCCACCACCTATCGCCTACATCAAGGGGATCCTGACCAACAAGGAAACGGGCGCGCCCATCCCAGACGCGATCCTCAGTTTCCAGGGCTCGGGCCTACCCGCGATGGCGACCGGTGACGCCGGCTCGTTCCAGAGCATCGCGCTCAAGTCCGGCGACTACGCGTTGGCGGTCTCCGCTGACGGCTACCAGGACGGCCAGTGCGCGTTCACGATTCCGCCCCTTCCGGCCTCGAGCGATCAAATGCCCCCACCTGGCGCGCCGGCATATGGCGCGTCTGGGGCAGGCGCACCGCCCGCCGGAGGCATCCAAGGCACGGGCGTAGGGCTTGCCCCCGGAGCGCCAGCAGCACCCGTCACAGGCGGCACGGCGCCCATCGCCAGCAGCACCAGCCACACGGACGAGGCCGGCCAAGTCCACTTTGAGGTGATTGTGCAATGCCAGCTCGAGGCATTGCCCAAGGTGGGCACAATCCTCGGCGCGCTCATCCGAGCCGAGGATGGCTCGGCCGTCTCCGGAGCGGTCATCAAGATCACGGACCCGCTCGGTCGCGAACTCGAGCTGGGCGCTGACGAAGGTGGCGCGTTCCGCTTCGAGAACGTCCCGCCAGGTACGGTGCGGCTGACGGTCACCGCGGACGGCTACTTGACGAGCGTCACGGAACACGACCTGGCTGTCCGCGAAGACCTGACCGCTCGCATCTCGCTCTACGAGCGGCCCAAGAAACCGAACGTCGTGGTGACCAAGAAAGAGGTCAAGCTCAAGAAGAAGGTCCACTTCGAGACGGACTCGGCGGTGATCCTCCCCGACTCCATGGCACTCCTCCAGGAAGCGGCGGACGTGCTGCGGACCCGGGGGTTCAAGCGCGTCGAGATCCAGGGCCACACGGACGACCGCGGCAGCGATTCGTACAATCTCCGCCTCAGCCAGGCGCGCGCCGACGCAGTTCGTCAGGAACTCATCAAGCTCGGCGTTCCAGCCGGCTCGCTCGTCGCCAAGGGCTACGGCGAAGAGAAGTCCCTGGTACGAAACTCTTCCGCGAGGAACCGCGCCAAGAACCGGCGGGTGCAGCTCATCATCATCGAGAAGTGACGAGCCGGCGCTGAGCATTCAGCGCTAGAGGCGAGGAGCGGGGGCCAAAAGGCTCCCGCTTTTTGCTATTTAACGTCCAGGCGCCGAAGCATCCCAGCATGGCTGCGTTGCCCCTGAATGCCGCTGCGCCACATTGGCTCAAAATACTGAGAGTATTCCTCGTCGGCGCGCCTTGCCAGCTGGGCGCCTCGACGCCCGGACCAGCGTGAGTTCAGTCTTTGGGTTCGGGCGGGTCAGTTTCGGCTGGCTCGTCCGTTGGCGAATCGGCCAGATTCTCGCCGCGCTCGAGAGCGATCTCGTGGAGCAGCTCTTCGACGCGACGCTCGGCGTCGTGCCCAGCGTCGTAGTGGAAGCGCAGCTCCGGCGTCTTCTTCATACGGATCTTGGTGCCAAGACCCTGGCGCAGACGCCCGGCCGCCCGGCGAAGTGCGCGCAAGACGTCCTCCCGGGCGCGCTCGCTGTCGTCACCGGCGAGCATGCGGACCCCGACTCGCGCTATCCCGAGGTCGGCGGTCACTTCGATCCGCGTGATCACGAGTCCAGCAAGACGCTGGTCACGCACGTCCGTCTGCAGCGCACCAGCGACGTGGGCGCGCACCGCCTCTTCAACTCTCCGGATCCTTCGACCATCAGACATCGTCGTCTCCTTCCGAGCCGGCCGGCGTCGGGCGCTTCAAGCCGCCTGAATCACCAGAATCGTCGGCATCGCCCCAGGGTAGCTCCCCAACGTCAGGCTCGCCCTCGGAGGGTGCACCGTCGAGAGCGATCGGCAGGAATTCTCCGCGCACGCCCTTTCCGCCTTCTCCGAAGGGAACCAGCTCGATGGCAATCTCCGTCAAGACTCCCTCCGGCAACGTCGAGGCCATGCCGTGCACCCGAGAGAGGATCTCCTGACAGCGCGTGGCGTCGCCAGAAACCACGGCGACGGCGATGTACGCGAGCTGATGGAGATTGGCATCGCCCACCTCCGCGACGGAGACCGGCAGCCGAGCGCGCACGCGGTCCTTGAAACTCCGCACGACGCGCCGCTTGTCCTTAAGCGAACGAGCGGAGGGAACGTGAAGGACGAGCCTCGCAACACCTACGAACATGGGGGCACCGAGTCAGCGGGTTGCGGCCGATGGCCGACGACTCCTGGGACCCGCGAAGAGATAGAGTGTCCGAACCCGGGCGTCGAGGCACGCGTCTGGCAAGGCGCGCCGACGAGGAATACTGGAGGTATTTCGATAAGGTGCAACACAGCCAGGCGGGGTGGATCGGCGGTTGGGGTGGACAGGCTATTTCGGAGCGGGTCCCTAAAGTTTCTGCTTAACTTCTTCCATCTCGAGGACTTCGATGACGTCGCCCTCCTTGATGTCGTTGTAGCCCTCGAGGGAGAGACCGCACTCGAAGCCTTCTCGGACTTCCTTGGCGTCGTCCTTGAAGCGCTTGAGACTTGCGAACTTGCCGTTCCAGATGACGGCACCATCTCGACTGAGGCGAGCGTTGGCGTTTCGCTTTACGACGCCCTTCGTGACCTTGCAGCCGGCGATTGCGCCGATCCGCGCGATGCGGAACGTCTGCAGGATTTCGACCTCGCCAATGCTCTTCTCGATCAGGGTGGGTGCGAGCAGGCCTTCCATCGCGGACGTCACATCATCCACTGCGTTGTAGATGATGCTGTAGTTGCGGATCTGCACCTTCTCGCGCTCAGCGAGCTTCGCGGCCTTGCCGGCCGGACGCACGTTGAAGCCGATGACAATAGCGCCCGAGGCGATGGCTAGATTGATGTCCGTCTCGGTGATGGCGCCAGCCGCCGCATGCACGACGGTAACCTTGACCTTCTTTGTCGTTAGCGCGAGCAGCGCACCCTTGAGCGCCTCGACCGAGCCCTGAACGTCCGCCTTGATGATCAAGTTCAGTTCGAGTTGTTCGTTCTCGCTCATGACATTCATGATGTCTTCGAGCGAGCGAACGCGCGGGCCACCGGCCGCCATCGCCGTGGTGCGTTCACGCTTCTTTCGCGTGTCGGCGATCTCGAGTGCCTTCTTGGCGTCCTTGACGATGTAAACGGCGTCGCCGGCCTGAGGCACTTCACTCAGACCGAGGATCGATACCGGAGTCGAAGGGCCAGCCTCCTTCACCATGCGCCCGGCGTGGTCCGTCATCGCGCGGATCTTGCCAAACGCACTGCCCGCGAGGACGAAGTCACCGCGGAAGAGGGTGCCGTCCGTAACGAGGACGGTCGCGACCGGGCCCTTGCCACGGTCCAGCTTCGCCTCGACCACAACGCCAGATGCCGGCTTGGAGGCATCGGCACGAAGTTCGAGCACCTCCGCTTGCAAGAGCACCTTGTCGAGCAGGTTGTCGATGCCATCGCCGGTATGCGCGGAGACTTCGGTGAAGAGAACCTCACCGCCCCACTCCTCGGGTACGAGACCCGACTCACTCAGCTCGCGACGTACGCGCTCGGGCTGGGCGTCTTCCTTGTCGATCTTGTTGATCGCAACGACGATCGGCACGTTCGACGCCTTTGCGTGGGCAATGGCTTCTTTGGTTTGGGGCATGACGCCGTCGTCGGCAGCCACGACCAGAATCACGACGTCGGTGCAGTCGGCACCGCGAGCACGCATTGCGGTGAATGCCGCGTGGCCGGGAGTATCCAAGAACGTGATGTCCCCGTGTCCCGTCTTGACGGAGTACGCACCAATGTGCTGCGTGATGCCGCCAGCCTCTGAGTCGACGACGGATTCCTTACGAATCTTGTCGAGCAGGCTCGTCTTGCCGTGATCGACGTGACCCATCACGGTCACGATCGGTACGCGGGGGCTCCGCGAGTCGCCAGACTCTTCCTCTTCGACGCCGCGAGCGGCATCGAGCGCCGCTTCCTCGCTGACGGCGACGTTCTCGACCTCCCACTCAAACTCATTGGCGAGGAGCTTCGCGGTGTCCGCATCGAGAGTGCTGTTGATGTTCACCCCAGTGAGGCCGAGCTGCATCAGAGCGCGCAGCAACTGCGGGGCCTTGAGGGCCATCTTGCCGGCAAGGATCTGCAGCGTGACGTTGTCCTCGATCTTGACGACCTTCTTATGAGCGGAGCGCTCCTGGGTTAGGATCGCGCCTCCACCTCGGCGTCCGGGAGGAGGCCCCCAGCCGCGGCGGCCAAACCGGCCACCGCCGCCTCGACCCATCATCGGGCCACGATGGCGTGGCGGTCCGCCGGCACCAGCCTTGGCGTCGTACTGAACGCGCCGGGGCATCGGCTTATGCTTGGGCATCGGTACGCCAGGGCGACCTTCCCAAACGTCGATGCCAGTCTTCTTCTTCGGCGTCACGGGCTCTGGAGGCGTCGCCGGAGGCGCGAACTTGGGGTCCGGACGCTGGGAGGCCGCAGGCGGTGCGGACGCGCGCGCGGGCGGCGCTGGTGCGGCCGTGGACGGCGCGGGCGCGGAAGGCGCGGGAGGCGCGGGCTCCGAAGCAACCGGCGGGGGCGACGCTTCGGCGGGCGGCGCCGGAGCAGGCTCGACGCTTGGAGGCGCCGTGACGGCGGGTGCAGGCGGCGCAGAAACGGGCGCAGGAGCAGCCGCGGGCGCAGAAACAGGCGCGGGAGCGGCCGGTTCAGGTGCGGATGGCGCCGCAGCTACGGGCTTTGGCGCGGGCGCAGCGGCCGGCGCTGATGCTGGAGCGGCGACAGGTTGGGGCGCGGGCGGAGCCGGCGCGGCCGCTGGGGCCGCCGGAGCAGCTACGGGCGGCGGCGCCGCCTTCGCGGCAGGCGCGGCAGGACGGGCAACGGGTGCGCTAGCACGCGTGACTGGAGCCGCGGGAGCGCGAGACACCGGCGCGGCAGACGCCGCGGGTGCCGAAGCCGGTGAGGCCTCCAAGCCAGCCGCTGGAACGACGCGGCGCTTGGAGCGACGCTTCACAACCGTCGGTCGGATACGCTGTTCGACCACGCTGCCGCCTCCGGTCTTCTTCTGGAGGTGGCGCTTCACGCGATCGACGGCGTCCTGCGCAACCTGACTCATGTGGTTGCGCACGTCCGAGACGCCAAGGGACTGGAACAAGGCCACGAGATCCTTGCTGTTCATCTCGAGGTCTCGTGCAACCTCGTAGACACGCACCTTGCTGCTCATCAGTCCTCCGTCCCCCGTTGGAATTGCAGTGCAAGCCGAGCGATCGATACCGCCCGTGTCACCGCTTCCGAGAAACCACTATCGGTCAGCGCGACGACCCCGGTAGGACCGCGGCCGAGCACCTCTCCAAGCTCTTCTTTTGTCCCCCAGACAACGGCCTTACCGGCCGCCCCAGCCTGGGCGATGCGGGGTGCCTTTGCGGCAGCCCTCGCGTCTTCAGCGACCAGAACGCAGCACGCGGCGCCCGCATCGAGCGCGCGTCCCACGGCGTCCGTCCCCGCTATCACACAGCCCGCCCGGAGTGCCGAGACGAGCAACCCGCGCAATCGCCGAACGGCCGCCTCATCGAGGCGGGCGGCAAGCTGGCTCGGGCGCGTGCTCACCGCCGTCCGGAAACTCTTCGAGAGGCCTTGAGGCGCCGCCTTTTCGAGGCAATCGACGCGGGCGTGAAGCCAAGCTCCACGACCACGCGTGCGGCCCGCCAAATCCACCACAACGTCCGCGTCAGGACCGAGCACAACTCGGATCAATTCACCCGGCGACACACCGTTCATCCCGCAGCCCACGCACCGCCGCAACGGACCACCGGTATTGCTCCGGGGCGGCAGTGTTGATCGTCGGCGATCGGTCGGGGAATTCATCGTGCTGAGCATGATGGATAGTTGGGGGGTCGCGCTACTCCGCCCCTGTTTCGGGCTTGGGCTCGGGCTTGGACTCGTCCTCAGGTGTAGGTATTTCGCTAGCGTCAGTAGCGGGTGCGGCGGCGGCCTGGGCGGCTCGCGCCTTGACGCGCGCGGCCTCGATATCGGCCGCCTCATGTTCGAGGAAGTAAACTGCACCCTGCTGAACCTGTCGCGCCTTCTTGATCCCGAGTCCTGTCTTGATCGCTAAGCGGTCTGGATCCTCACGAGCCAGATCGCGAACGGTGCGATACCCGCTTTCTTCCAGTAGGTGAAGGGTCCTTAGACCCACACCGCTCACAAATCGGAGTAAATCCCTCTCGGTCAGGGGTTCGGTGCGCGTCGCGGCCTCTTCAATCCGCTGGTGGCGCATTCGTTCCATGGTCCCTTCGGCCCGTTTCTTGAGGTCGGCCCCTGCGTCGGGGTCCTCAAGTCCTGGAATCGTTACCAATTCGGCGACGTCCGCCTCGGCGACCTCTTCGAGGGCGCGGAAGCCGAGGCGATACATCTGATCGACGAGAGCCTCCTCGATGCCGTCGATGGTCCGGAGGGCGGCGAGGGCCTCCTCCTCCATCGTTTTGAACTTGGCCTCACTGATAATGTCGAGCCGCCAGCCGGATAGCTGCGAGGCAAGGCGCACATTTTGCCCCTTGCGACCAATGGCCAGGGAGAGCTTCTCGTCGGGAACGACGAGCTCCATGCGATGGTCGGCTTCGTCGACGATCACCTTGTTGACGTCGGCGGGTTGAATCGCATTGATAACGTAGCGCGCCGGATCCTCGTCGTAGGGTACGATGTCGATCTTCTCGCCGCGCAATTCTTGCACGACCGCCTGCACGCGCTGACCTTTGACGCCAACGCACGCTCCGACGGGATCGACGTCGCCATCGCGGCTCGTCACGGCAATCTTGCTGCGAGAACCCGCCTCGCGCGCGACGCCTACGATGCGCACGATGCCTTCCATGATCTCCGGCACTTCCTCGCGGAAGAGCGCTTCGACGAGGGACGGTGCGGAGCGACTCAGGATCACCATCGGTCCGCGAGCCTCGCGGTCGATATCCTTGACGAACGCCGTGAGTGTGTCGCCGGGGCGATAGGTCTCACGAGGCGTCTGCTCGCGGAAGGGCAGAACGCCTTCGGTCTCGCTGAGGTTGATGACCACGTTGTGGCCCTTCTCGAAGCGACGCACAACGCCGCGGATCAGCTGGCCCTGCTTATCCTTGTACTTCTCGTAAATGATGTCGCGCTCGGCATCGCGAACGCGCTGCAGCAAGACCTGCTTGGCGGTCTGCGCGGCGATTCGCCCGAAAGAACTTCGAGCCTGCTTCAAGTCCAGCAGATCTCCGAACTCTTGATCTTGTTGCTCTGCGCGTTCCGCATCCCTCGGATGCCAGAAGACCTGAAAGCCGAGTTCCTCGTCGGTTTCCGCCTCGAGACCGTACTTCTTCGCCGTCTCGAGTGAGATCTGGCAGGCGGGTTCCTCGACTTCCTCAACGACCGTCATGTACTGGAAGAGGTCGATCTGTCCCGTCTCTTCATTGAAGCGAGCTTCGAGCTCGCGCGCCGGACCGAAGGCGGCCTGCGCTGCGCGAAGGATCGCAGCCTCGATCGTGTCGACAAGGATTTGGCGGTCGATCCCCTTCTCGACCGCTACCTGGTCGAGGATATATCCGAGATCGATGGAATCAGCTGCTGCGGGTTGTGCTGCCATGACGTTTACCTGCTCTATCGGGCCTTGCCGCGTGTCGCGGAGCCGCTTCGCCGACCTTGACCTGATGCCTTCTTGCCGGCGTTCTTTTCTGATTTGGCCCACTCAAAGACGAGACGCGCGCTCGCGATCGTGTCGAATGGGATGAGTCGCTCCGTATCGGCGACGTCGAGTTTTATTTCACGGGATTCGGTGATGCCGCATAGGCGGCCTTCGTACACCTTTTGACCGTCGATGGGCTCTGCGAGTTTGATCTTTGCGAGACGCCCCGAAAAGCGGTCGTAGTCGGTAAGCAGGTAGATCGCCCTGTCGAGCCCGGGTGTGCCGACTTCAAGACGATAGTGCCCGGGGAAAGTCTCGGCGACCTCGAAAGCGTTTGAGAGGTCTCGCGAAATCTCTCCACACGTGTCGAGATTGACACCTGCACCCGTGCTCGCCGCCGTGCTCTGCCGTTCGACGGTGAGCTTGAGTACATGCTCCCCGCGTTGCGTCTGCCAAATGATCTCCACCCCATCCACGCCATGGGCGCGCAGCACAGGCTCGACAATCGCGAGCACGCGGTCGCGGTCGAGGCCGGGGAGTTTTTCGTGGGGTAGATGCATGGAACGGTGGCTTCGTGGGACCCGCCCTTGCTCCTCGCGGAGCGAGATGCTCCCAACAACGAGTTGCAAGGAGCCGCGTCCGATAGCCGGAAACCGGGTTATCTAGACGCGCGGACCCGGATCGAAACCGGGCGACATTAAAAAAAAAGCGGGTCCCTGTCGGGCCCGCGGGGGATCCCAGAAATGTCGAGGCGGACTCTAGCTAACCGAATGGGGTCGCGCAAGCTCCGAGGTGGCCAAGCGTCAGGGAGATCCCCAGCGGGGCTCTTCAGCCCGGCCGACCTGAGGCCACCCGGAAGGTCTGGCCGCCGACGCGAAGGACGGGACAGCCGTCGCCGTCCTCCTCCACTAAAGGCGCGAGGCCGAGCTGGGCGGCCGGGGTGAATCGGGCGTCGAATTGGCCGCCTTTTACCTTGAGGTAGAGCGCATCCTGGTCGCCAACCCAGAGGGATTTGGGGTCTAGGGCCTCATCCGTGCCATCGCTCAATTCGAGCGTCACGGTCGCGTCGTGGTCTGCGTTGCCGGGCTCGCCGGGGCGGGCGGGGTCGCCTGGGTCGGCGATTTTGACCGATTTTACGAAGAACGGAACGTCCTCGACCCGGAAATAGGTCCAATCATGGCCATTCGTGAGGATGAAGCGCCCGTCGTCCGGGTGTTTGGCTATCCAGCTCGCGAAAGCGTCCGCCATTGCCGCGTGGGTCACTCTGGCGCCGTCGTGCCAGAACCGCCCCTGGGCATCCAAGACGATGGTGCTCTCCCGGCTGCTGCCCTCGGGGGGATCGGATCGAAAGAACTCAGGGTGGTCGCCAGGCTTCATCGGAGAATGTCAGCGGATCCATGGCCGCGCCGCCGCCGCGCCGCAACCGTGGGCGGGCGATCGGCTCAGTGGTAGACGGTGGTCCAGTTGAGCGTGAGCGAGATGGCTCGCCCCTGGACGTCTTCGCGGTTTGGCACTTTCCCGCGCTCCCGGCCTCCGAACGAGCCTTGAGCCTTGAGCATTCCACCCATTGACCAATCGCCGGACACCCAGGCTTCGTAGCCGGCCCAAAATGAGGCGGCGCCACCGTAGAGCATGAAGAGTTGGTCGTTGTGGGCGGTGTCGCGCACGCTTTGGCCGTTGAAGCCGAGCATGAAACCCATATGCCAACCGCCCCGTGGATTGGGATAGACGTCGATGAAGGGTCCGAAAGCGAAGCTCAAGTGGTCGCCCTTTTCGGCGAACATGTCTGCGCCCGTGAACATCCCACCGATCACGATCCCTCGACCGGGAGTCCCGCCGATGAGCAAAGATGCGTCGATCCCCATTCCGCTCGCCTCCATGCCGTCGGCCTGGGGTACGTCATTGAAAGCCATGGCCTGGTAGCCGAAGCCGAACGCCATTCGGAGATAGAAGCCGTCGTGGACTCGGAACGTTCGCTCCTCGTTGGTGCCTTCTGTCGGTACTGAGATCGCCATGGAGACGTCGCCGGTTGTCTCGTTCACGCTCCCGGATTGCGCAAACGCCACAGCAGGAGCCGTCGTCCCCACACCTACCGCTAGTACCGACAAAAGTTTCGAAGCCCGCATACAGCCCTCCTAAAGAGCCAGCATGACACCGCGTCCATGCGCTCTCAAACATTGTTACGATATGGGAAGAAACAATCTTCCCCGCAATCGTGCATTTATTTTTTTTGTGGGAAAACGCTCCGAAATATCCCGCTAAGTGAGCGCGTGGGTAGGAACCTACCCACGGCAAAATCCCCTTAAATCCAGCCTAGAATGACAAGACGACGCCGACTTCGGCGCCGTCTTCGCCGGCACGCAACGTCGGGTGCCAATCGACGCCGGGTCGTTCAGACGCCTCGAGATTTTCGAGGTGATCGGGCAGCTCGCGCGCGTCCGGCGTGCCCTCGAACTCCGGAACGAAGCTCGCTTGCGCTTCGACAATTCCGATGACAGCCATGGCCAGGAAACCCCAACCGCCGACAATCATCGCCGTTTGAGCCGCCGCCAGATTGCGATTTGCCGCGTCCTCCACGCCGGTACTTGAGGGGTTCTGAGCGTGTACGTCGAACTCGACGATCGCCCCGGTCACCAGGGTGCCGGCCAGGAGCACCTCGCTCGTAAGAAAAAACCAGCCGAGAGCGTCGCTGCGATTCTGGAATTGACCGACGCCAAATGGCACCGCTGCCATCCAGCGCTCGTTCTTGTAGACGGTGCGTTCCTCTCGAGCCATCGCCTTCAGCTCTTCAAGGTACGCCGCCTGCTCGCGATTCAGCCGCTCGCGCCGCCTCGATTCGGCTTCCTCATCCCTCACCCGTTCCACCGCCGACTTCCGGCGGGCTTCGCGACCGGCAACTCGGATCTCGATGAAGCGCTCGACGACTTGGGGGCGAAAGACGATAGCGTCGGGATCCTCCATCGCCGGGTTCTCGCGAAGGGCTGCGTTCACGTGATGTTCGGCGAGCTCGGCATCGCCGCCGAGGAGCGCGCAGGCGAAGGCGTAGTGCCGAGCCTCGTCGCGAAACCCTGGGTCCGGGAACTGAGGACCGCCAGAGCGTTCAAAGAGTTCCGTCAGGAGCGCGGAACAGGGGCGGTATCGCGCTGCTTGATAGTCGGCGCGAGCGCGTCCGAACACGACCAACGCCGGTCGGCCTTCGGCGCCAGAAGACGGCTCGACACCTTCGTTCCAAGATCCCTCCGCAGCGTCATCCGACTGAGCCGCGCGCGGCTGCGCCTGCGCCGTGCCGGCAGTGGCAACCATCAATCCGAGAACGGGTAGTAGGGAAAAGCGGAGCAAATACAGGCCCTCTGCGAGCAGGGGGGGGGCTTGCCCGAGCGTCAAGGCTACAAGGCGAGTGTGGTCGTTTGACCGGCGCGGAGCGTAACCTCTTTGGTCACCTGAGGCGACCCGTTCGGAAGGCTAACCGTGCAATAGGCCCGCTGCTTGGGCGTCCCCATCGGGATCTCGATGGCTTGGGGCGGCGAAACAGGCGCTGGCAGCAGACCGGCGCATTCGACCGAGGCGCCGGTCGGGAATCCCGCCAGACGCAAGACGGCGGGCCGGAAACCGATCTTGCCGGTGATCTGCTGGGGCCCCTCCCCCGACTCCGCCGGACGGATGTTGATGGTGCGCGGCTCCGGCGCAAGGCAGCAATCGGCGGTCGGAGGGATGAAGTCGAATCGGTGGCGCCCCGTGGACAGCTCAAGGACGCTGCCCTGCCAATCGACTGGCTTGCCGTCGACTTTGACGCTGCCGCCGGTCGCACCGCTGATGCGCACCTCAACGCTGCGAGTCTTTTGCGGACGTGGCGGCGGCCGCTTCTTGGCGGGGCGTGGATCCTTGCTCGGCGCAGGTTGCACGGGGGACCCAACGCCGCTTGCCGGCGCGATCTTGGAACGCAGCGAGTCGGCATCCGGCCGAGCCGCACGAAGCGCTGCAGCGCTTAGCGAGGCCCGTGACGGCGGCTCTGCAGGCGTCGTGCGCGTCGGCGTAGCGTCGATGTAGCTCGCGGACACACCTGGAGTGGAGACATCGAGTGCGGGGGTCCCGGCGACGACGCCGGGAACGGTTCCAGCAACGACAGCCGACCGGTCTTCCGCTCCCGTTTCCGGGGAGTCGCCGCGCGCGCTGAATCCCCAAATTGCGCCCGCTATGACACCCGCACCAAGTGCCGCCGCCCCGAGGCCCACAAGCCACCGCCGGCGGCCGCCGCGCATCGCGCGATGCACCTGCTGCATGAGCTCGGCATCATCAGGTCGAAAGGCGAGCGCTCGCTGAAGATCGGATACCGAAGAGACTCGGTCGCCGCCGCCGCGCGCCGCGGCATCCCCGCCGCGCTCGAGCAGGCACGCGGGCATGCGCTCGTCGTAGTCCTTCTGGTAGTCCTGGGGCGCTCGCAGAAACGCGCCAAACTGGGCGAGCGAGTCGGCGTAACCGAGGCGCTCGAGCTCAGCGTTGATGGCCGCCGCAAACTCGTCGCAAGAGGCGAAGCGCGCATCCCGGTCGCGAGACATCGCCTGGCCGATGATTCGGGTCCATACGGCCCCGGCTCTAGGCTCGATTTGGTCGAGGGCCGGGCAATCGCCGTCGAGCACCGCGCGCAGCACCTGGGCCGGACTCGAACCGTCGAAGGGCAGACGTCCTGCGATGCACTCGTAAAGGAGTACGCCCAGCTCGTAGACGTCGGTGCGTTCATCTACCGAACGCCCCTCGATCTGTTCCGGCGCCATATGCGCCGGCGATCCCAAGACCTGCCCCGTCACGGTCACGCCCTGAGCGTCGAGAACCTTGGCGATACCGAAGTCCGTAAGCTTGACGCGCGGAGCGGCGTCATCGGGCTTGCATTGCTTGGACGGTAACTCGACAAGTACGTTCTCGGGCTTGACGTCTCGGTGCACGATACCGACGCCGTGGGCGTGCGCGAGCGCTTCGCAAAGCTCGATGCCGATGCAGCCGGCAATCTCCGCGGGGAATTTCCCGAGACCTTTCAGAAGCTGGCGAAGCGTTGGACCGTCGACAAGCTCGACGACAAGATACTTTTCGTCTGCGTCCGGTCCGGAGACGTCATAAACCTCGACGATGTTCCGATGCTTCAGTCGGGCAACGGCGCGGGCCTCGCGGGTGAACCGCTCCGCAACCTCCTCGTTTGCACGCAGGTGCGGATGGATGACCTTTAGGGCGATATCGCGTTGCAAGCGCTCGTCGCGAGCACGAAACACGGTCGCCATCCCGCCGTGGCCCAGTTCCGAAATGAGTACATAGTCCCCAATCGCACCGCTCAAGCTGCGGCGGCTGCTGGGGGGTTGTTCCCGTTCGAAAGAATCAAAAGACCAAGCCACTTCGTATTCGTCCGTCAGGTCACGTGTTCTACCCGTATTGCGTTGGTTGTCCCGCTTTGCCTTATCGGTGCGCCGTAGCTCATCACATATCGATCTCCGGCCGCAACCCAGCCGTTTTCCTTAAGGTGTTTGGTGATTTGCGCGACGATCTGGTCCATGGAGTCGGCCATATTGAGGAAATTGGGGACCACACCCCAGTAGAGGGCCACCCTCCGAGAGGTCTCTTCGCTTGGTGAAAACGCCACGATCGGGGCCACGGGCCGGCTTTTGGAGATCATTTGCGCGGTGGAGCCGGACTGGGTGAGCGCAACGACGACTTTCGCGCCGATGTCTCTTGCGATGACGCCAGCAGCTTCGGCGATGGCCTTCTGCGTTGCCGGTCCGGCGGGGGATGAAGGCGGCGAATAGAACGCGCTGGCCTCCGCCTGGAGGATGATCCGCGACATCATGGTGCAAGACTCGAGCGGGAACTTGCCGGCTGCCGACTCGGCCGAGAGCATGACGGCGTCGGCTCCCTCGAATACGGCGGTTGCCACGTCGCTGGCTTCGGCCCGGGTCGGGCGCGGCGTGTTCACCATCGATTGCAGCATCTCGGTGGCCACAATGACGGGCCGGCGATGCACGCGGCACGATGCGATGATCCTCTTCTGCAAGACCGGCACCTGCTCCGGCGGCAACTCAACACCGAGATCACCTCGAGCGACCATCACCGCATCCGACGCAAGCACGACCTCGTCGATCTTCTCGACGGCCGACGGGGTCTCGACCTTGGAGACGATGGGCAGTCCGGGTCGGGCAGCTTCTGTGATGGCGCGCAACTCGTTGACGTCGGCCGCGCTGCGCACGAACGAGATCGCGACGTAGTCGAAGCCGAGATCGAGCCCATCTTTGAAGTCTCTGCGATCCTTGTCGGTCAACGCCTTCACGCGGAGACGGCGCGACGGAAGGTTCACACCCATCCGAGAGCGCAACGACCCGCCGTGCAGCACCTTGCAGGCGACTTTATGACCAGAAACCCCCTCCACTTCGAGTTCCACGTCGCCGTCACCCATCAACACGTGGTCTCCGACCTGTACGTCCTCGGCGACGGTCTCATAGTTGACCGCAATCGTGTCCCTTTCGCTCGCGCCGTCGCCCGCGACGAGGAAAACGGTGCTGCCCTCCTTGGCCTCCGCCGGGCCCGTCGTCCCGGTCCGAATCTTGGGACCGCATAGATCCTGCAAAGCGGCGACGTGCGTCCCCAGGTCGCGGCTCTGCTCGCGGATCCACGCGAGGCGTCTCGCGTGCTCTTCGAGGTTGCCGTGGGAGAAGTTCAGCCGAGCGACGTTCATCCCAGCTTGGATGAGTCCCCGAATTCCTTCGGCGCTATCGACAGCCGGGCCGACCGTGCAGACGATTTTGGTGCGGCGCACGTTCATGGTGATGGAGTTTGCCACAACTCGGCAGGCCCGCGGCCCTCGACCAGGGGGCCGCCCACCTCCACTTCGCGTCGAAGTGAGGACCCGCGCAGAAAAACGATGTCCAACACCAGGCGCCGAGGCGCGCGTCTGGCCAGGCGCGCCGACGAGGAATACTAGAAGTATTCCAAGGAGGGGCAACGAAGCCAGACGCGATGGATCGGCGGCAGGGGTGGGCAGGGTGTTTCGGAGCGGGTCCAGAAGGACAAAAAGTGACGCGCGGTGCGTCAAAGGCTAGAGCTGGGCCTATGGCGCTCGAACGCGACACGAATGGCACGGCCTGCATAGGCGGCACACCCCTGGAAAGCATTCTCACGGATGCGGGCGCCGTGACGCCAGCTTATGTATACGATCTGGACGCCATCGTCGCCGGCGCACGCGACGTCGTGAGAGCGGCGGGCGGGAAACATATTGTCGCCTACGCGGTCAAGGCGAATACCGCCGGTAGCATCGTGAGGGCCGTAGCGGCCGAGGGCATGGGCGCTGATCTCGTCAGCGGAGGCGAGCTTGAAGTCGCCCTCGCCTGCGGCGTACCGGTGGAGAAGATCTTTATCAGCGGCGTCGCAAAGACGGACGCGGAACTCGACCGTTCTATCGCAGCAGGAGTGCGCGCAATCCAAGCGGAAAGCGTCGAGGAGATCGATCGCATCGCAGCGCGCGCCGCCGCCCAGGGGAGGACAGCAAACGTCTCCCTCCGTGTGAATCCCGCCGTCATGATCGATTCGCACGCCCATATCGCGACAGGCCACGACAAGGCGAAGTTCGGCATCGCGATTGCGGACCTGGACGCCGCGTGGTGGCGCGTCGACGCCAACGAGAGCGTGAACGCCGTCGGCGTGTCGACTCATGTCGGCTCGATGCTCGCGGATACTGACCCCTACGTCGCATCCGGCACGAAGGTCTGCGAAGTCGCCAAGGCCCGGCTTGCAGCCGGCGGGGCGCTCCAATTCGTCGACTTCGGAGGCGGGTACGGCATCGACCTCGGTGAGGGCGCCGTCAGCACGCCAGCCGATTTCGTGGAAGCCTCCGTCGCGCTCAAGAACCGTCACGGTCTCGACGCCCTGACGCTCGTCGTCGAGCCGGGCCGTTCGATCGTTGGAAGCCACGGCATGGTTGTCGCGCGCGTCCTTCAGACCAAGGCGAGCGGGGAGCGCCGGTGGGCGATGATCGACGCTGGCATGAACGATGTTCTCCGGCCGGCGCTCTACGGAGCTCGCCATCGTATCGAGTCACTCGCGCAAGCTCCCTGCGGCAAGGAATGGCGCGTGGTCGGACCCGTCTGCGAGAGCGCCGACGACTTCGGCGACTTCAACTTGGGCGAGACGGCGCCGGAGATGGTGGTGATCCGCGACACGGGCGCCTACGGATTCTCGATGGCGTCCGAATACAACGGGCGCGCCCTACCCGCGGAGATCTTCGTGAGCGGCGGACGCGTGGTCGGCTATTCGCCGAGCCCGGGCGCCAGCGAGTGGGCCCGTAGGCGCCTGAATGCCTGAGCGCGTCTGCGCTTAGACGCCTAAACGCCTAAACGCCTGAGACGACGGTCACTAAGGCGCTGGTGACCTTTCACTCGGCGCCGCGTTTTATCGCCACCTGCTCGTCCTGCTCTTCGACCATCAACCCGAGCGCTCGGCAACGGCGGGCTACGCGGCCAGGGTCGACGCCCGGGGCGAGCAGTAGCCCGCCTTGCGGAGACTTTTCTGCGAAGAGATCTGCCGTCGCCGGCCGCTGCAGCAGATCGAGGACCTCCTGGTCCTCGATCCAAAGAAAGCCCGCTGTGCGGCTGAGGGCCAAGTGGGCGCGAGGCGTGACAACATCCCGCACCATGTCCTCGAGGCCGTCCGGCAGGGACGCCGGCCGTGCCAAGCGCGCGAGGATGTCCTCGACGCGGGCTCCGTGTCCGGCCTCGGCTCGCAAGAGGGGGGCGGTTGGCGTGAGTTGAAGCTTGCCCTCAACGCGCCCAACGTCGGCGAGGGTTGCGAGGCCGAGAACGTCTCCGATCGGCGTCCCATCGCCTATTTCGATGGTCCAAGCCTCGTATCGAGAAGCCGATCCGTCGGCGAGGTGAACCGACGACGTGGGGGTCGCCCCTTGTCGTGGGTGCAACGGGATGCGCGGGGTATCGAGCAATGCCTTCCCTCGCGGCGTTAGGCGGAGCGCTCCCCAACGGGCCGACTCGTCGTCAGGATCCGGATCGCCGATATCGACGACGGCAAGCCAATGCAGACTTTGGAACGCCATCTTGCGAGCCACTTCGCCGAGAGCCGGCACGGGCACGCCGATGCGACGCGCCCATCTCGTCACGAGCCGGCGGGCGCCAGGAATGCGGTCGTCCGCCTGGATGTACTCGGACACAGCGCGCCAGGGCACCCAATCGCCCGGTTGTAACTCGCCCAGGCACTCGAGCACGAGCTGGCGGATCAGGTCGGTAGCGCCCGCGATTCGGGCTTCGGCTGCGGCCCGCGCCACCTCGGGTTCGGGTCGCGCTTCGTCCCACGCGGAGCCGCTCCGCCATAGCTCGAAGAGATGGTCGCTGAGCTGGCGAGAGTCCCAGTCGCCGGGGGGCGCTTTCGTGCTGAGGGCCGCCGAATCCCAGAGCCCAAGGTTGCGCGACAGCGCGGAGAGAAACTCGATCTTCCCCTCGGGCTGCCCCAAGCGCCGCGCGTTTTGACGAATCAATGTTCGCGGCGTCCCCACGCCGGGTCGCGGTTTTTCGCGGCCACCGTGCACAGCCAGCGCGAGCGCCAACGTCACGCGCGAAGGGTCGTGGCTGAACGACGCTCGATGCGGGGCGTGATCAGACGCAGCCAGCTGCCGGTGCACGCGCTCACGGTCGGCGCGGCGGCGCTCGGCGCGGCGCTCGCCGACGATTTGCGCCACCTCGATGGGAATCACGTGGCGATCGGGGCGAAGCGGGACGAGAAAACCGCGGCGTTCAAGAGCAAAGCCCGGACCACGCCGCACGCGCGGTTGGCCGCTCACGAGGCGCACGGGTTCACGCTCGAGATCGAGCAGTTCGCTCGTATCGACCTCGCCACCCCGCTCCTCGATGCCGAGCAGGAGGTCGCGCTCGCTGGGATGCAGATTCGCCACCGCTTCGCGTAGATTCGGCTCGTCCGCAAGAAGCTGCCAAGCCACCTCGAGTTCGAGCACCGCAGGCCCGACCGCGCGGCGATCAAGGTAGTGGGATGCGATCGAGTTCCGGGCATCGTCGTCCATTTGCGCAAAAAGAGCGCGCAAAGAGAAGCGCTCCTCACCCTGGACGGCCGGGACCTGCAGCAAGTAGGCGATGGGCATAAAAAGCCGAGCGCCCGCAGCCAGAAAGGCCAAGTCGGCATCCAGAAGTTCCTGGGCACCGTCGAGCAGCTCCACCCCATCGGGCGCACCCGCAGGCGACGCGCTCGCGAGCAAGATGCCGTCCGCCAGCACGACACGGGTCAGCAGCGCACGGGCCGCAGGCTCCAATCTCGTCGGGTCTCTGAGCTCGCCGCGATACGCAAGCGCCCTAGAAATCTGGGTGGGAATGTCCACTCGCTTGGCAGGATCGATGTCGAAACGGTGGCGTTCGATGAGGCTCGTTTGCTGGGCCTCGCTCATGTCTGCCACGACATCGATGAGGCGTGGCGAGCGGTTCGCAGCTGGTTGTGGACCGGGCATTCAGGATTGAGGGTGCACGTCGCAGCGATCTCCGGCAAGCTCCGATCGACAATCATGATCCTGCGCGACCCAGTCCACGGGTTGGTCTCGTTCGAATCGGACGACGCCACCATCGTTCCGCAGCTGATCGACACCGACGAGGTGCAACGTCTTCGGCACATTCGTCAGCTCGGTTTGGCGTCTCTCGTTTACCCAGGGGCGGACCACACTCGCTTCGCGCACGCGCTGGGCGCGGCCCACGTGATGACGCGGTTCATCGATCGCCTGAGGGAACTGGAGAGCGAGCTGCCCCCGTCCCAGCGCATCAGCACGGAGACGGCGCGGGATGCCATCGCGGCCGCGCTCCTTCATGATCTCGGTCATGGACCCTTCTCTCACCTCTTCGAAGAGGCGCTTCCCGAGGGCCCGGCCCACGAAGACTGGACCTCACGGATATTGCTCGATCCGGGCACGGAAGTGCATCGGGCTCTCGCTGCGGAGGATCCCGAGCGACCCCAGCGCGTCGCCGATCTCGTGCACGGCCGGCACCCTCTGACCTTCCTCGCGCGGACGGTGAGCGGGACGTTCGACGTCGATCGCTGTGACTACCTGCTACGGGACGCCTGGGCGACGGGCGTCAACTACGGCCTTTACGACCTCGACTGGCTGCTGCGCAGCCTGCGTTTCAGAGTGAGTTCCAGCGAAAACGAGGTACCAGGGCTCGCGATCGACGGCGCCCGTGGCCTGCCGGCCATCGAATCGTTCATTCTCGCGCGGCTCTTCATGTTCCAGCAGGTCTACTTTCATAAAGCGAGTCGCGTGAGTGAGTGGCTCCTGGCGCAGATCCTCCAACGGGCGCGAGAGCTGCTGCTCGACGGGAGCCCATTGCGGGCGCCGGCGGCTGTGCGCTCCATCGCGTTGAGCGGCGACGCCAGCACCAACGACTATGTTGCCCTGGACGAACCGGCCCTCTGGGGCGCGCTCAGCGACTGGGAAAACGCAGGCGACCCGGTGCTCGCCGACCTGACGACGCGACTCGGGAAGCGGCGCCTCTTCAAGACGTACGAGTTACACGGCGACCAAGCGTTGGATCAGCCGGCGCAAGAGGCGCTAAGCCGAGCTCGAGAGGTCGCGGAGCGAGCCGGACTCGACCCCAATCGCTACGTAGGACTCGACATCGCAACGGACGTGCCCTTCGACGACAGCGATGGATCGCTGACGGTCGTCTACCCGGGTGGACGCGAAAAGCGACCAGGGGACGTTTCGTTTGTGCTGGGGCGGCTCCGGGGCGAGCCGCTGCGGAGAGTTCGGCTAATTTTCGCTCCGGAGCTTCGCGACGGTATCGTGCGAGCCGTGGAGTCTCTTGGGTGATGCGAACGGGGCGTTCTCAGACCGTCTTGTTCGGGATGGCGGCGATGGCCATGGTTGCTGTGGGACTGCTCGTGTCCGCGCCCGCTTCCGCGGAGACGGCGGAGACGGCGGAGGAGCCGCAGCCGCAGCAGGAGTCGGCGCCCGAGACAACGGACTGGCAGAAACGCGAGGTCGAAACCCTCGAAGAAGGCTACGCGTGGGGCAAGCACACAACCTGGCCGACGCAACCGCGAGTGATCCCGTCGGATTCGTCGAATAGCGATGGAGCCTACGGGCGGTTCGCGGGGCTGCTGGAGGTGGGGCTCGGGCTTGGCGCGGAGTTCAGCGCGAATACGCCGCTGATGACGGCGCGGTTGACGCTTCACTACTTCTCGACGGCGGGCGTGTACGGGATGTACTCGACGAGCTTCTCCGGAACGGAGGCTGACCCCGTCTCCGCGACGGCTCCGGCCACGACATCGACGCCCAACCGGCTCTCCGCCGGTGTCGACTTACGCCCGCTCTTCTTGCCGCGATTTGCGATGGATTATGAGCAGGGGCCCGCCTTTCTCGATCTAGCTATCGACTCCTTTTCTCTCGCTCTGGGCGCGTTTTGGCAGCAGGTCCCGGGCGGGGATTTTGGGGATGTGCGCGGGGTCGAGGCATCCGTCGGCGGAGGCGTGCCGCTCTTTACGAGCGCTTCGGGGTTTTGGATTCGTTTTCGCGGGTTCGGGCGCTGGCAAACTGACGTGATAGAGCCGGTAAGCGTGCAGTGGACGGGGCTCGTCCTTCTGTCGTTTCAGCAGGTGTTGCCGATCTAGAATTCGCTCATCCGGCTCATCCGGCTCATCCGGCTCATCCGACTCACAGAGCGCCCGCGCGGTAGCCGCTCGCGCCCCGCTCTTGGTCGACAACGCGGGCGACCGCGTTGACCTCCTCGCGACAACTCGAGGCGACGATCCGTGCCAGCGTCTCGTTTCTGATGTGGTGCATCGATACGTCCAGCGTCGGCTCGAAGCCGCGGACGAGTTTGTGTTCTCCGCCGACTCCCGGATCGAAGACCGAGAGGCCTTGCGCGATGCAGTCTTCGATACCCTGGTAGTAGCAAACGTTGAAGTGCAGGAATGGGCCGTCGCCGCGGGCGCCCCAGTAGCGCCCGTAGAGCTGCTTGCTGTCGGAGAAGTTCACGGCACCGGCGATGGGGCGTGCGACTCCGCGCTGGGTGGCGAGCACGAGATGGACCGAGTCGCGCAGCTTGGTGCAGGCCTCGTGGAAGAAGTCTCGCGTCAGGTATTGCCGTCCCCAATAGCCGTGGTCTTCGATCGTACTCACGTAGAAATCGAACGCCGTGTCTATCCGCTCCGGGGTCACGTCCGTACCCGTATAGGTCGTGAGTTCGAGTCCTTGATCGCGGAAGTCTCTGCGCTCACGCCGGATCTGCGCGCGGCGCTTCGATTTGAGCTGACCCAGAAAATCATCAAACGTCTCGTAGCCGCGGTTCGACCACACGAAACGTCTGTTCGCGCGCGGGATGAAACCCACCGACTCGAGCGCGGGCCCCTGCGGCGAAGTGGGAAATAGAACGTGGGCGCTAGAGAGACGATACTCGCCGAGCAGTTGGTCCAGCACCGAACGAAACGCCGCGACGATCCGGGCCGGGTCTTCTCCCTTAGCAACAAGCAGACGCCGGCCCGGCACCGGGGTGAATGGCACGGCGATGAGGAGCTTCGGGTAGTAGTCGATGCTCAATTGCTCCATCGCGAACCGAGCCCAAGAGTGATCGAATACAAACTCTCCGTCACTGTGGCCCTTGAGGTAGGCGGGCGCGGCGGCGACCAACCGGCCCTCTTCGCGAAAGGCGAGGTGCGCGGGTTGCCAGCCAAACTCCGGTTTGATGCAACCTGCTTCTTCGAGCGCGTCGAGCCACGCGAAGCGCAGGAACGG
>PVBE012938349.1_pt1 | contig 25281 bp, 18 predicted proteins | sample 1631181 | NCBI WGS metagenome assembly PVBE01 (sample SAMN08397723, study PRJNA350692) | Marine metagenome, whole genome shotgun sequencing project. | isolation source: water | place: Pacific Ocean | collected 2012-04 | reverse complement strand
CTCAACGTTGCCTTCTCGGACAGCGTTTCTTTGCACAGCAGCCTCTACACGCAAACCATCGGTGGTGGAACCCATGGTTACACCAATGCCCTGGGCAACGCCCACGGCACAAACCTGGACCCCCGTTTCCAGGACCTCTACGTCCAGTTCGACGACGCCTTCACCGATGGCCTGACGCTGAAGATCGGCTCCCACGCCGTCAGCTTCGGTCTCATGGAAGGCCGCGAGGTCTACAACCCGCGTTGGAGCACCGTGCTCGGCGCTACTGCTGGTGGACAGCTCAACACCCGTACCGGTGGTGAAACCGACCAGGCTGGTCTCTCTCTGAACTACGCCTCCGAAAATATCGGCCTCGATATTTTCTGGACGACCATGTCAGAGGGTGGCGCTTCCAGCCTTGACAACACCAACACCGGAATCATCTTCACCTACGACCTCTCCGGAGCGGTCGGTGAAGGAAGCGCCTTTGGCGCGATGCTCCTCTGGGCTGACCTGCCCGGCGACAGCAACTTCTTCTCCTTCAATCCTGAAGTTCTTCTCAACGGATTGATGGAAAACCTCGGTCTCTACATTCGGCTCGGATTCAACTTCGGCGAAACCAGCACCGACGTGGACGCTGGTGGAATCAACTTCGGTCTCGGACTGACCTATTCCTTCGCGAACGATTCCGATGCCTGGATCGCCCTCATGTTCGACTACTTCAGTGGCGATGATGGCGACGATGGTGACCAGCAGGACAGCTTCCTGAGCTACGAAGCCCAGGGCGATGGAAAGTACGACATGCTCGTCCTCGAAGGACAGATGTACGGCTTCAACCTCCGGACCAACTACTGGAAGGTTGCCCTGAGTGGAGGAATGTCCTTCTCCGTCGGCTCCGGCCGGAACAACCTCCACGTTCGTGGACTCCTCGGAACCGCCATGGCGGCCGAAGAAGTTGGCAACGAAGACAACTGGGGATTTGAAATCGACATCGTAGCGGACTACGTCCTCAACGACCGTGTCTCTTGGACGACCGGAATCGGCGCCCTCCTCGGCTCCGACCTCTTGGACGACCAGGGCGGACTCGGCGCTGGCCAGGACGACGACAACGCGATTGTCTTCTTCATGGGACCCGACGTCAGCTTCTAACCCATCAGTAATCCAAAAGGGCCTTTGCTTCGGCAAAGGCCCTTTTTTTATTTCCCCGGAATGACCCGGCCGGGAAACCTCTCCCCGCTTTGCGCTCTCCAGGAAGGCTTTTCTCCTTCCGATTGGATCTCTCTCCCCTGCCCCGCACCTGGGCTTCCATGGAACCCATCCAGCTCGCCGGAAACACAACCACAGATCCCCGGCGGGTGATTTCAGAGTGGATCGTGACGTCCCTGGCTCCGCTTTCCAACAAGACCTGCCTCTCCCCGCCAACGAAGTTTCAACAATTTTATAACATATATTTTACAATTTCCCTCAAGAGGGGAAGACCCGGCGTCGATATATTTCTTGTTCGCCGAGACAGGTTCGGTCTGCTTGGAGATCTGTTTGTACTCCGACCCTTCCGAAGCCCGTCGGCCGTCCCTATTTTTGGGGCAGCGCCTGAGGGAATCCAAAGGCGGGTAGTACCGTGCAGTTCCCGGAGCAGGGTCCACCAGGAAATCGGGGACCCTTGTAGAAGGGGTATATATTTGAGAAGCCCTCCACCCGGAGGGCTTTTTTCTTATCGCTGGACACTCCTGCTCCACAGCCGATAAACTCTCCCGTCATGAACTGGGTTGTTCTCCTCACCCTCCTGCAGGTTGGCGTCACCTCGGAAGAGGACGTTCTCATCACGCTCTCCGGATCCTCCCGGATCGACCACCTCGTTCGCCACGACGGAATCCAGGAATTGCGCGCCGCCCTCAACGGCTCCGGGACCGAAAAGTCCGAAAACTTCATGCGGGGGGAAACCAATCTCGCTCTCGATATGGACCTGGGAAGTGAACTGCGATTCAAAATCGAGTTGGAAGCACCCGCCTGGTATGGCGGAACGGACCATCCCCTGGCAGAGGCCTCCTTTTCGGACCCGGTGATCGTGGACAAGCTCTTTCTGGATGTCGGCAGTTTCCTTACCCCGGACCTTGCGCTCCGCATCGGCAGGCAGGATTTCTCCTACCGCCTCCGGCCGCACGGAGAGCCCTTTTTCCTGGGCACCGGGATGTCGGAATCCTTTTTCAGCGGAACGTCCACCTTCGTACGAAATACGGTGGACCGGGACCGGTCCACGCCCGGGGGCATCGCCCTTCGCTACAACCCCAGCCTGGTTCTCGAGGCTGAACTCTGGCTGGCGATCGTAAAGGAGGGAGGCGCGGCCCACAACGATGAAACCCTCGGAGGTCTTTTCCTGAACGGGCTGCTCAGTGAACGCACCTCCTGGAACCTCATGGCCGCCCTCGTTGCCGGGGAGGGGTCGGACCGGGAAATATGGACGATTGGACTGGGCCTCGACCACTACGTGACCCCTTCGAAGTCCCTTGAAATTTTTATTGAGGGGTATGTTCAATTCGGAAGCCTGGACGAATCCGTAGACCGGAAAGCGGGAGCCGTGCACGGCGGAGCGGCCTGGTACGGGGACGGCTACCGGATCGAGGGCGCTTTCTCTTTCCGTTCCGGGGATGATGACCCGTCGGATGGTACAGAAGAAACCTTCCAGTCCTACGAAAACGTGAACCAGTTCGCCATCGTGGAAAGCGCCTCCCGGGGACTCGACATCGACACCAATGTTTATTCGATCCGGCTTGCCGGGGAAGTGACGCTGTCGGACCAGTTTTTTCTCCGGGTGGATGCGGGATATTTCCACTTCCACAGGAAAGTCCGGGATGCTTCCGGCATGATCCTGACTCCCTCGCGGGACCTGGGTGTTGAAATGGACTTCACCCTGCGGCACCAGGTCAACCCGCTCGTCACTACTTTCATCACCCTTGCCACACTTCACTCCGAATTTTTGAACGAAATCGCCGGAGAATCATCAACTTCCCTGTTTGTATCAGGGGTCCAAATCCGTTTTTAACAGCGGTTCCCGCAAATTATTTCGAATAATCTTTTTCCCTGTAAAGATTCCCCTCCTCCTCGCCGAAACTCTTTATGCACAAACCCATTTACCCCTCTCCTATCTGTGGGCTTCCGGAAACGGAAGCCCATGTTATTTTTGCTCCCGGCAAACCGGAACACCTGATACGATCCTTACTCATGAGGCATTGGATTGGCGGTGGCCTTCTCGCTCTTCTCCTGGGATGCGTGACAACCCCCCCCCGGAAAACCAACGAGGAGCTTTTCGAAATCTACCTCGAACACATGGCCCGGATGCAGGACAGCCTGGATGAACTGGAATATGTAAAGACCGATAACATGGCGCGGGCAGAACTTGCCAAGATCAAAAAGAATGCGGCTATCGCCCGTGACAACCGTCCCAGGGATCTCGGGGGGAATCTCGAACGATACTTCCAGGAATTTCTCAAAACCGTCGATGCCCTTGAAAAAGCCTCCTGGAACGAAACCCGCTTCCGCGAACTGGACAACGCCTGCAGCCGATGCCATGAGCGGCCCCAATGAACAACAACCAGGTCGCAGACATCCTTGAAACGATCGGCAAGATCATGGAGGTCCTTGGCGAAAACCCTTTCAAGGTCCGCGCGCATACCAACGGGGCCCGTACGATCCGCGGCGAAAGCACACCGGTCTCCGAACTGGTGGCGGACGGCACACTGGGAGACCTTCCCGGGATCGGCCCCGCCCTCCGGGAAAAAATCACCGAGCTGGTGGAGACCGGGAAACTCCGTTACTTCGACGAGCTGAAAAAAAGCGTCCCTGCAGGCGTCCTGGAGATGCTTCGTGTCCCCTCCCTGGGCCCGAAAAAAGTCCACCTCCTCTGGAAAGACAGGGAGATCACCACGCTCAAGGCGCTCGAAAGCGCCTGCCGGAATGACAAGCTCTCCGGCATCAAGGGGTTCGGAAAAAAGACACAGGACAGGATCCTCGAAGGAATCCTCTTCCTTCAAAAACACGACGGGAAGTTCCGGCTCGGAGACGCATGGCCGCAGGCGATGAAACTCCTTGAGTTCGTCCGAGACTGCCCGGAAACCATTCGCGCCGAACTGGCCGGCAGCATCCGGAGATCAAAGGAAGTCGTGAAAGATGTGGATATCCTGGCCGCTTCGAAAAAGCCGGAAAAAGTCATGGAATATTTCCGGTCGGCGGAGGAAGTCGATTCGATCATTGCCGGGGGAAAGACGAAATCGAGTGTCCGCCTCCGCAACGGTCTCCAGGTCGACCTGCGCGTTGTGAAAGATTCCGAGTTCGCCCCCGCGCTCGCCTATTTCACCGGAAGCAGGGAGCACAACGTCCTGCTGCGCGGGCGTGCGCAGAAGATGGGACTGAAGATCAACGAGTACGGAATTTTCAAGGGAGCCCGGAAACTGCCCACCACGGACGAGACCGCCTTCTACAAACATCTCAAACTCTCCCATGTCCCGCCGGAAATGCGCGAAGGTGCCGGCGAAGTGGAGGCGGCCGAAACAAACTCCCTGCCCGAGCTGATCGAACAGAAAGATCTCGCGGGAATCTTCCACAGCCACACCACCTGGAGCGACGGCACCGCCTCTCTCGAAGAGATGGCGGACAAGGCCCGTTCCATGGGGCTGAAATACATGGGGCTTTCCGACCACAGCAAGGCCGCGTTCTACGCCAACGGTCTCGATGAAGTCCGCCTGGAAAGACAGCACGAAGAGGTACAGGCGCTCAACAACAAATACAAAGGCTTCCGCATCTACCACGGGATGGAATGTGACATTCTCCCGGACGGCTCGATCGATCTGAATGATGAATGGCTGGAGAAACTCGACTTCGTGATCGGCTCGATCCACTCCCAGTTCAACATGAGCGAGAAGGAGATGACCGACCGGGTCTGCAAGGCGATCGCCCACCCGCGCATGACCATCTACGGCCATGCCACCGGGAGGCTCCTCCTCAACCGCGAACCATTCCAGATCGACCTCAACCGCGTGATCGCGGCGGCGAAGGAACACGGCAAGATCATCGAAATAAATGCGAACCCCAACCGGCTCGACCTCGACTGGATCTGGGCCAGGAAAGCGAAGGAAGCGGGCGTCATGCTTTCGATCAATCCGGACGCACACAGTACAGACGGTCTCGAAGATGTCCGGTACGGCATCGGCACCGCCCGGCGCGCCTGGGTGGAGAAGAAGCATGTCCTGAACACCCGCTCCGGCAAGGCGCTCGAGAAACTGCTGAAGTAATCATCACTTCCGTGGAACTCCTCCCGCCCTTCCCGCGTCAAATCCGCAAAAGAAGGAGAGCCTCAATGAAAACGATGGTGATTACTCTCGCCACGATAATTGCCTGGGGAACGGGATCCCCCGCATGGGCCGACGACACCGACCATGACCATTTAATCAATCAACGGGAGAAGATGATCCGCCTTCTCGAGGAATATGCAAAGAAAGGGGAATTCCCCTTCGGCAAAAAGGATTCCAAGGCCATCTCCAAGGAGGACCCCCATTTTGATCCGAAACAGCGGCTGACGCACCGGATTATCGGACCCAACGGCTTCCTCTGCGCCCTGGCACATCTCATTTCCAAGTCGGGAAACGAGGATCTCGTGAAAGACCTTGAGAAAAACGACAACCATTTCTGCGTAGGGAAGGACAGGCACAAAGGCGTGGAGAAATGGATCCTGACCTCGGGACTCACGCTCGAGGAATGCATCCAGATCCAGTTTCCCGGTAGGACTTCAGGACAGCCTGAGCCACGGGACCCGGGACTCTTATCGCTGAACGGTGAAATGACCAACTTTTACCAAATCCAGCGCCACCTCCTGGAGGTCGTCGCTGCACTCAAAAAGAACACGAAGAAGAGTCTTCATACCGCCATGGAGCGCCTCGACAAGGCGAAGAGTTGAACCGGTTCCTTACCTTCCCCGCCCGGTCATGACGTCACCGATCGGTACGGTGCCCCGCCGGAGAAAAAGGAGCGCAAAGCAGGTGTCGTTGATATCGCTCGGGGCAACCTCTTTTCTCGTGTCCCAGTGGCCATCACTGTTCTGCTGTTTCAGAAGAACCATGGCCCCCTCCTTGTACCAGTAGTGTTTCCCGATCTTCTCGTACATTCCCAGGGCGGCCACCCGTTCGACGCCGTAGAGGTAGTAGTAATGGCTCCGATCCACTTCCGGATTCCGGTTCATCGTCCAATGGGAGGAAAGCCAGGCAAACCCGTCCCAGACACACTGGGTGATCTTCGCCTGTTCCTTCTTGCCGATCCTCTTTCCCAGGATCGACCTGCCGATCAGGAGAGTCGTGATCCCGGCCGAGGTCATCGAGCCGCTGACCTTTAATTCTTCGGGGTTGCCACTTTTCTTCTCATAGGCCCATCCACGCGCCCGGTCCTCGCCCATGGCAACGTAGGTGGTGCGGTCGCCCGGATTCGCATCGCCGGGCCGTTCCACCTTGGGACCGTCCTTCTCCTGGGAACGGACCACAAAATCGATCGCCCGTTTGACGGAACGCGGATCGACCCCCACCCGCATACGGACGGCGGACTTGAATCCAAGCATCATGATCTGCGTGGCGGAGATGTCCTCGTCGCTCCCGACAATCCCGAATCCCTGTCCGTAACGCCAACCCCCTTCCTTCGTCTGGGAGGCGTACAGTTTTTTCAGAAGGTTGCCGACCAGTTTCCGGTCCCGTCCGGCGAGGGAATACTTCGGCTCCTTGAAATCGCCCGGACGCTCCTTCACCTTCCGCCCCTTCTTCTTGAGTTTCCACTTCACGACGCTCTCGTAAAGGGTTTCAATCGCCATGAGAATAACGCCCATGTCGTAGTTGGAAATCAGATTCCCGTTGTTGCTGGTGTACTTGTAGATAAAATTAAATCCCTTGAGAATCACCGGGTCGTTCGGGGGAACCTCGCTTTTGAGGAGCGCCATCAGGGAAAGCGCCGCGATACCGGGCCGGTTGTGGTAGGCATTGCCTCCGCCCCCATAAGTGGGGCCACTCGAGTCTCCAAAGGAGCCATCTTCCTTCTGCTGCTTCTTGAGCCACTCCGCGCCGTCGGTGATCGCCTTATCGATTGCCTTCTCAAGCTCGACCGGAGTCAGGGATTCAGGATCCTGAACCTGGACAAGCGAAAAAACCAACCCGAGTGAAAGTAAGATCTGCATGCTGTTCTCCCAATGAGTCCCCGCTACAGTAACAATCAAAAAAGGGGACTGTCCCTAATTAATTACACAGACCGCTTCCGCTCTGTGTCACGACTCGCAGATCTTTTTTAGACACCGGAAAGAGATCCGGTTCGTACCCCCACGGGAAACGAAAGGGGACTGTCCCCCCCGGGAAAGAGAGGGTATACTCGCCCATCATGACGGTTCCGACGGGATTTGACCGGATTTTCGCCAATACGGCGGTGGAACGGGGATGGATCGGGGAGGAAAAGCTCGCTACGGCCATCTCCACGCGCCCGCGGGGGCTGCCGCTGGCAGACCACCTGGTTGCCTCCGGATCACTCACAGAGGCTCAGCGGGGGGCCCTCATGGCCCTTTTCGAGACCGTTCTGACCATTCCCGGCTTCCGACTCCTTTCCGCTCTCGGCCGGGGAGCGATGGGAACGGTCTACAAGGCGGAAAACCAGGACGGAGCGTTCGTTGCGATCAAGGTGCTTTCCCCGTCCTGGGCACGAAACCCGGAAATCGTAAAGCAGTTCCTGGGAGAAGCGGTGCTGATCCGGAAAATGGACCACCCGAACATCGTCCGCCTGATTGACACGGTTCAGGATTCCGACACCTATTGCATCGTCATGGAACACGTGGAGGGTCCTTCGCTCTCTAGGGCCGTGGCCCGGGGGGCTTTCTCGATCGGAGCGATCGTTCAGATCATCATCCAGGTGGGAAAAGCGCTCGAACATGCACATCACAAGGGAATCATTCACCGGGACATCACCCCCCGGAACATTCTTCTGCAATCCGATGGCACCCCCAAACTGGTCGATTTCGGCACCGCGCTCCTGCGGAGAGGAACCACCACGGAAAACCAGGGGGTAACCGCGGGAACCCCCATCTACATGAGTCCGGAACAGGCAGGAGGAAACCTGGAACTGCAGGATGGAAGAACCGACATCTACTCGCTGGGAACGGTTCTGTACGAGGCCCTCTCCGGCCGAGCCCCTTTTTCCGGGAAAACGGTCGCAGAAATCCTGGAGAAGGTCCAAAAGGAGCCCCCTCCCGACCTTGCCTCGATCGCCCCGCATGTTCCAAGGGAACTGGTCCCGATCATTGAAACCGCCATGGACAAAAACCCCGCCCACCGGTATCCAACCATGGACGCATTCGTCGGACAACTGGAGAAATGGGGACGTCTCTCCACCGATTGGTTTTCCATCGTTCCAGCATCCTGAACAGGGTATAGTAAACCCAGATGAGCAAACTACTGGTGGTGGAGGGTCCCGGACGGGGCGAGGTTTTCACGGTTGACGGAGAGGCCCGTATCGGAAGGAGCCGTTCCTGCGAAATCCGTCTTCTCGGCCGCCATATTTCCCGGGTTCATGCGAAGATCGAAAAAAAGCAGGACGCGTTGTACGTTTCCGACGCAGAAAGCCGGAACGGGATCTTTGTAAACGGCAAGAAGGCAACGGATTACAAACTTCAGCCGGATGACGAGATCGAAGTCGGAGAATTCATTCTCGTTTTCGATCCGACCTTCGACTATTCCAATGAAATTCCCGAAAAGCGGCCACATATGACGGCACGTATCCAGGAGACACTCCGCGACCCCTTTTCAGGCAACCCCGGAGAAACCCAGCCGGGTCCCGAACTGGACCGAATGCGGGCCGTTTTAGACACGATACGGCTGGTGTATTCCCTCACCGATGAAAAAGCTTCCATGAAAGCCCTCCTCGAAAAAATCCTCGCGCAGATTTCTGTGAAGAGAGGATTCATCATGCTCACCGGGGAGGGGGGAAAGCTTACCCCGGCAGCAAAGATCGCCCCTGGAGGCATGGGGGAGTTTCACGTCTCCAACATGTTCCATCACAGGGTCTCCCGGATCAACGAGGGCCTTCTTGGCAGCGACCTGGGGCGGTATGGACCGCAGGCCGGGCAGACGATTCATATTCTCTGTGTCCCGCTCGTCGCAAAAGAAGACCGCTACCTGGGATTCCTCTACCTGGAGGGTCCGGCCGAGGAGACGATCTTCCGGAAACACGATCTGCGCTTCTGCATGCTCCTTGCCACATTCGTTGCAAACCTTCTGGCAAGGAACCGGAGCCGCCCCCCGGTCCCGGAAAATCTCCATTCGACCGCTCCCGCCTCCACTCCTGGAACGGGGGAAGCTCCTTTTGCCGAAATCTGGAGCGGAAGGGAAAAGCTTCCGGATTACCTTCAAAAGGTCGAGAGGGCCTGCCTGGAGGAAGCCCTGAAAAAAATGAAAGGAAACCGGGACCTTGCAGCGGAACTGGTCGGGATCACATCCGAAGAGTTCGCGAAGAGACTCGAGGACTCCCCCCCTGCTTCCGCATGGAAATCGGTTCAAACCTGACGCAAAAATGGAGCTGGGCCGGATCGAGGGGACGACCCGGCCCATGAGAGAGGGTTGTTTTCTTGCGTCAAACATACCTTCGCATACAGATGTGACAGGAAAGGTCACACTACAACCAGAGGGGAACTTATTTCGGAAAATTTAATCCGAAAGCAGGTCGGCCAGGTATGGGTGGTCTGCAAAGGGGATGGTGGGTGACCCTTCCCGGGAAACTTCTTCCTTCCAACTGGACCGGGCCCGGGACGCGTCGAGCTCAAGGCATTGATTCATCGAGAGCGCCGCTTCTTCGGCATCATTCTGCTGGCAGGCGGCACACGCACGTTCAAACCAGAGATCAAACGACCGGGGTGCCAAGGCAATGCCCTTGTTCAAAAGCTGCCATCGTTGTTCCGGATCCGAATACCGGGCGGCCGCCAGCACGAGGTCCGCATCATCCGGCAAAGTGGAGAGCCCCTCGAAAAGGATTTGGCGGGCCTCCTCCTTTCGATCCTGTTGATCCAGGAGGCTGGCCAAAGAGAGGAAAACCCGGGGAACCGGAAACTCCTGCAGAATCACGCGGTATTGTTCTTCCGCACCGGCGGGGTCTCCAAGGGTAACACAAAGTTTCGCGCGGACCTCCCGGGCCGGAAAAAAGTCCGGGCTCTCCCTTATAATCTCCTCGACAAGTTCGCCGGCCTGATTGAGATTCCCCGCTTCAATCTCAAACTGTGCAAGCCCGAGCCGGGCCTCCGGAAGGGGAGAGAAGCCGATAGCCACTTCGAAATCCTCCCGGGCCGTGGCGGCGTCCCCTTGACGGACCGCGTGGAACCCACGGGTGGAGTGGGCCTCGGCAAGTTCCGCGGAGAGAAATTCATCATCGGGACAGGCCTCGTGGCATTCCCGCAGCAGTTCGATCGCGGCATCAAACCGTTTCTCGTCGAGAAGTTCCCGTGCCCGGTTTACCGCGTCAGGAATGTCGATCATCGACCGAGCAGTTCCACGAAATCGGGATCATCTTCGAACTCCGAGAAACGATGGAAGGGGAGCCCTTTATCCTCTTTCCACAACTTCCGGGCCGCATTGAAATCCACCTCGGCACACTGGGAAAGAAGGGAGAGCGCATTCTCCCGTTTCCCGCGGGAGGCACTCAGGGCCGCAAGCTGGAAAAGAGCATCGATGTTTTCCGGGTTCAATTCAACCGCCTTCTGCCAGTAAGGCTCGGCATCTCCAGATTCCCCCCTGGCATAAACGAATGAATTACCGGCGGCCAGTTGAAGCCGGTCATTTTTCGGAAACGCACTCACTCCTTCCATGATCAACTCATGGGCCCGTTCCAGTTTCTCGATCGCCATGTAGGCACTCCAGACACCCCGGTAGAGATCGATGGTCGCGTGGCCGCAAGCAAGCGCCTGCTCGAAGGCACGTGCCGCTTCACTTGACTCATCCCATTGCAGGAAAAGGTACCCGAGCACCTCGTGGGCGGGACCAAAGTGTTCATCAATTTCGATCGCCTGGTTGAGATACTTATGGGAGGCATCCAGTTTTCCCGCTTCCATGGAGGCACGTCCGAGTTGAACATACGTGTCCGGAAACTCCGCCCACCGCAGGGAACGCTCGAAGTCCTCGTGCGCCTCCTTCACCTTCCCCTTCTTGACGCGGGACTCCCCGCGACGGAGAAATACTTCCGCAATTTCCGGACGAATTTCGCCTGCATCCGGATATTTTTCGCTCAGATGAAGGAGATCGCTCAAAGCCCGGTTGAACTTTCCTTTCTCCATGGACCGGCGTACCTGATCGATCACCCTGCTGACTTCATTTTCTACGTTCATCATTTTGCTCTACTACATGAGACGACCAAAGTCTAGAAAAGTTCGCTCGAATTTGAATTCCCCGCTCCTACAGCGTCGGCAGCCCTGTTTCTTCATCCCGGCCCAGATCCCCTTCGCAAAGTTCGATGTTCCGGCCCGCAACCAGGGAAAGCTGTCCGGAAAAATAGTGTCGCAGGGCCTCGAACGAGCAGGGGGGAGCTCCTTCCCAGGTCCCTTCAAACTGCACCAGGACGCGGGTTTCTTCCACATCCAGGAGGGTTGCCCTGACGCCGTTCTGGAGAAGGAGGGGGCCGAGTTCGTGCTCCAGGAGGGCCTGCACCAATTTCTCGAATTTCTTCCGCCTTTCCGGATCATCCCCGGGAACAACGCCCCCCGGAGAACCGTTCAGAATCGCCTCGATTTCCGGCCAGCAGGAAAAACACCCCCCGCCCGCACGGGTAAGGGCGGTCACCTCGGAAACCCGCCGGAGCCCCTCCGATTCCACCACTTCCCGCACTTCCGCCTCGGGAACCTGGAAACAATGGCATAAAATCTTGTCTGACACGCCCCGGAATTTACCAGAGAGGCCGATTCGAAACAACCGGGAGATATTTTGATCCTGGGAAAAAGGTGTTACACTGGGGGAAATGAAGCGGACAAAATATCTCCTGTTATTCCTGGGGGTCTCCACCCTTTCGGCATCCCCCCTTCAGGACAACGACGTCTCCTTTCGAAGCAAGGTTCTCGCAAGAATTCCCGACCCGGATGATGTCAAGACCACCAAGGTCACCTTCAGCCCGCTCGGCACCTCCGTGGCCTTTATCGGAAGAGAGGGAGACCAGTATTCCGTTTACGTGGGAGAAAAGAAGGGCGCCTCCTACGACAACATCGGGAACATTGCCTTCAGTCCGGATGGAAAACGCGTTGCGTACGAAGCATGGACGCGAAGAAAACAGATGATCGTTGTCGACGAAAAACAGGGGCGGAAATACGACCGGGTAGGCGTTCCCGTGTTCTCCGCAAACAGCAAGACCTTCGCCTACAGTGCAACCCGGGGAAGCAAGGCCTTCCTCGTGAGGAATCAGGAAGAGAAAGGGCCTTACGAGAGGGTGGGCCAGCCGATCTGGAGCAAGACGGGAAATATCCTGGCTTATCCGGTACAGGATTCCGATTCGGGCTACATCGCATACGGCTCGGTCCGCGGAACCAAACATGACCGGGTGGATTTCCCCGTTCTGGACGATTTTGGGAGCCTCCGCGCCTTCGCCGCGATGACGGATTTCCGGTGGACCGTACGCTTCGATTCGATCCCGGGACCCGATTTCGACGAGGTGGGACAACCCGTGCTGAGCCCGGACAGGAAAGTCATCGCCTATCCCGCACGCGACGGCTTCCGCTGGCAGATGGTGGTTGGCAAAGAGAAGGGCCCCTTCTTCGAACGGGTCGGCACCCCGGTTTTTTCCCCCGACAGCAAGCAGGTTGCCTACTGGGCCAGCCATGACAGCCTGGAGTTTGTCGTCATCGGAAAGAAACAGCAGCCGGAATACGACGGTGCAGGTCCGCCGGTATGGAGCCCGGACAACAAGACGGTTGCCTACTCCGCCCGCGCCGCGGGAAAGGGGTTCCTGGTCGTCGGAGACAAAATAATCCGGGAGTTCGAGGAGGAGGAACCGTACGACGAGGTCGGAACCCCCTCCTTCAACACCGACGGCTCTCTCTATGCCTATCCCGAACGGGAGGGGGACAAGTGGTACATGGTCTTCGGCAAGCAGAGAAGTTACGGATACGACTGGGTCTGGCCGTGCGTTTTCAATTCCAGCGAGAACTGGATTGCATTCGGCGTTTTCGACCGGGATTATCTCAAGTGGCGGGTTATTCGGCATCAAAACCGAAAAAGGTAAGGATAACCCCCTTCCTTGACAATTTCTGAAAGGGATCGATACAATCCGGCGTCTGATTCATGATGAAGAACCATAGAAAAAGGCTTTTTTCCCTGGTCCTGCTTGCGCCGCTCTGCCTTACCGGGTGCCAGATGTTTGGTTATGCGGCTGGCATCCTCAACTACATCATCCCCGCAGCGGTCAGCATTGGAGGCGCGGTCGCCACCTACTACCTGATCCAGGAAATTGGGGAATAGGCGGCCGCGGCTTTCCACGATGTTGAAGATTGAATACATCCTCCGTATGCCCCGTCCCGAGACGCACTATTTCCACGTGGAAATTCGCCTGGGCGGAATCTCCGCGGACTCGATCGACCTGGTCCTTCCCGCGTGGACACCCGGATCCTACCGGATTCGCGACTACGCCCGGCACATCCAGGACTTCACCGCCGCGGGGAAACGGTGGAAGAAGATCGACAAGAGCCGTTGGCGTATCTGGACCGGGGGAAAACGGGAAATCCGGGTTCAATACCGGGTGTGGGCACACGACCTGACCGTCCGGACAAGCCACCTGGACACCGAACACGCCTATCTCAACGGGGGAAACATCTTTCTCTACCTGGAAGGATCGAAGGATTGCCCGTCCACCCTCGAGGTAGAACCTCCCCGCGGTTGGCGCGTCGCAACCGGGCTGGAAGAGAAGGCGAGAAACCGTTACCTGGCCCCCGACTACGACACCCTCGTCGACTCCCCCATCGAGATCGGCCGGTTCCGGGAATTGATGTTCCGGGCAGGGAGAAAACAACACCGGATCGTGATCGACGGCGGGGGAAACTACGACGAAAAGAAAATTTTGCGGGACACGAAAAAAATCGTCGAAGCAACATCCGGAATGATGGGCGACATGCCCTACCGGGATTACACCTTCATCATCCACCCGTTGATGAACCTCCGGGGAGGACTGGAGCACCGGAATTCCAGTTGCATCCAATTTCCCGCCTTCGAGTTCCGCAGGGAGCAGCGGTACGAAAGCTTTCTCTGCATCATCACGCACGAGTACTTTCATACCTGGAACGTAAAACGGATCCGGCCGGAGCCACTCGGCCCGTTCGACTATGAAAAAGAGGTGTACACCCGCCTGCTCTGGGTGATGGAGGGGTTGACCTGCCACTACGAAATCCTGATCCCCACCCGGGCAAAAGTCTTCTCCCCCGATGACTACCTGAGAATCCTGGCCGGGCGGATCCGGGGATTTCTTTCCAAACCGGGCCGGTACCACCAGAGCCTGGAAGAATCGAGTTTTGACACCTGGATCAAGCTGTACCAACCTTCTCCAAACTCCGTCAACAGCCAGGTAAACTACTACGAAAAGGGTTCCCTCGTCAGCCTCTTCCTGGATCTGGAAATCCGCCGAAAAACCGGAAACCGGAAATCTCTCGACGACGTGGTCCATTCGCTCTACCGGGAATACGGCAAGAAAGACACCGGCTTTCCGGAATCCGAATTCCAGAAAACGTGTGAACGGGTCGCGGGAGGAACGCTCTCCGGTTTCTTCCGGGATTACGTGCGGGGCACGAAAGAGATCCCCTTCAACCGCTTCCTCGGATACGCCGGGCTGGAATGGAAAGAGAGGCCCCGCAAGGGAGAGGAACAGAAGAAGGAACTGGCCACGGCTTGGACCGGGATTGTCCCCGCAAAAGAAGGGAGAGGACAACTCCTACCGGCGACCATCCTGGAAGGGTCTCCCGCGGAAAAAGCCGGACTCTCCCCCAACGATGAAATCGTGGCGATCGACGGAGCAAGGGCCACCGAGGGGAACTGGACCGACCGGATCGAGGATTGTGTCCCGGGAGAAAAGGTGGAGGTCACCTATTTCCGCCTGGGCTTCCTTCGAAAGACGACCCTCGACCTGAAGGCGCGCCCCTCCATTTTCTGGGAAATACGGAGAAAAAAGAACCCGACTCCGCTTCAGAAGAAGATCTACCGGGGATGGCTGGGTGCCCCCTACCGTTCCGACTCGTAATCCAGATTGGGCCGGAGCCACTTCTCCACGGTATTCGGCGCTTCCTTCCGGCGGTCTGCATAACTTTCCACCTGGTCCCGGCCAATCCGGCCAACATGGAAATACTTCGCCTTCGGATGTGCAAAATAGAAACCGGAAACGGATGCCGCCGGAGACATGGCGCAGGATTCCGTTAGTTCTATCCCCGCCCGCAATTCTGCATCCAGCAGGTCAAAGATGATTCTCTTCCCGGTATGGTCCGGACAGGCCGGATAGCCGGGAGCAGGACGGATTCCCTGGTAGGGTTCCCGGATCAGGTCCTCCCGGGACCAGGCATCCGGCTTCTCACAGCCCCACTCCTGACGGACACGTTCGTGCAACATTTCAGCAAAGGCCTCGGCGCACCGGTCCGCAAGCGCCTTCGCCATGATGGAATGGTAATCATCATGGTCGCGCTCGTACTTCGCAACCAATTCCCCAAGCCCATGCCCCGCCGTGACCGCGAAAAGACCGAGATAATCCTTTTCAGGAAGAATAAAATCGGAGAGACAGAACTGTGTGGCATTGGCGCCCTTGTCCAGTTGCTGTCGGAGGAAGTGGACCCGGGCCTGTTCCCTGCTTCGCATGTCATTCTCGAACAGGATCACATCATCCCCGTCCGGTGCGGCGGGAAAAAAGCCGTATATCCCTACTGCCTGGAGAAGCCCTTCCTGCACAATTTCATCCAGAAGTTGTCGGGCATGTTCGTGAAGTTCCTTCGCAGCCTTCCCCACCGTTGCGTCATCAAAAATGGCCGGATAGACCCCCTTCATCTCCCACACCTGGAAGAAGGGCGTCCAATCGATGTAGGAAGCAACCTTGGCGAGGTCCACCTTGTTGAGAGAACGGGTCCCCACGAAAGGAGCCGGCAGGGCTTTCCCGGTGGCGGAAAATTTCCGTTCCACCGCGGTGGCATACGGAAGCAGATCCACCTTTGAGCGGCGGGCGAAAAGTTCGCGGTCTTTCTCCTGGACCTTTTGATTCTTTTCAAGGAAAGCCGGCCGGAGTTGATTGCCTGTCAGATTCCCCGCGACATGCACTGCCCGGGAAGCATCCACGACATGAACCGTCGCCCCGTCATAGGAAGGTGCGATCTTCACGGAGGTGTGCTTCCGGCTTGTTGTCGCCCCCCCGATCAAAAGTGGAATGGAAAAGCCCTCCCGTTTCATTTCGGAAGCGACATGCACCATCTCTTCGAGCGACGGCGTGATCAGTCCGCTTAGCCCGATCAAATCCACCTTCTTTTCGCGGGCCTCCTGGAGGATCTTTTCACATGGAACCATAACCCCAAGATCGATGATTTCGTAATTGTTGCACCCAAGGACCACGCCGACGATGTTCTTTCCGATATCGTGCACGTCCCCCTTTACCGTGGCCAGCAGCACCTTCGCGCGCGCGGAGGAGGCCGCATCCTTGTCCATGAATGGGAGAAGGTAGGCCACCGCTTTCTTCATGACACGCGCGCTTTTGACCACCTGGGGGAGGAACATCTTCCCTGCACCGAAAAGATCCCCCACCACATTCATGCCGGCCATCAGGGGGCCTTCGATGATGGAAAGGGGCACGGGATATTTCTTCAACGCCTCGGCAAGATCCTCCCCGACGTACCCGTCGATCCCCTGCACCAGCGAGTGGGAAAGACGCTCCTCGAGATTCCGGGAGCGCCACTCCTCGGTCTTCTTCTCCTCCGATATATCCGACCGGAAGCCTTCCGCCGCCTCCACCAGCCGTTCTGTCGCATCCGGCCTCCGGTTCCAGAGGACGTCTTCGACCAGGACAAGAAGCTCTTTCTCAATTTCCTCGTAAACGCTCAACTGCCCCGCATTCACAATCCCCATGTCCATTCCGGCGGAAATCGCGTGATAGAGAAACGCTGCATGCATCGCCCGGCGGACACTCTCGTTTCCGCGGAAGGAAAAGGAGACATTGCTGACTCCGCCGCTCACCGAAACGCCCGGGAACCGGTCCCTGATCGCCCCAACCGACTCGAAGAAGGCGACGGCGTAATTGTTGTGTTCCTCGATCCCGGTTGCGATCGCAAGGATGTTCGGATCAAATATGATGTCCTGCGGAGGGACCCCGACCTCTTCCGTCAGGATGCGATACGCCCGGGAAAAGATTTCCATCCGCCGGTCAGTGGTCGTGGCCTGGCCGTCCTCATCAAAAGCCATCACGACCATCGCCGCGCCATAGCGGTGGACAAGGCAAGCCTGCTTCCGGAAGACGTCCTCCCCTTCCTTGAGGGAGAGCGAGTTGACGATTCCCTTTCCCTGGATACAGCGGAGCCCTGCCTCCAGAACGGAAAATTTCGAACTGTCGATCATGATCGGAAGCCGGGAAACATCGGGCTCGGAGGAGACAAGATTCAGGAAGGTGGTCATCGCCTTCTCCGAATCAATCAGCCCCTCATCCATGTTGATGTCCAGGATGTTCGCACCCCCCTCGACCTGCTGGCGTGCGACGCCAAGGGCTTCCTCGAATTTTTCCGCCCGGATCAGCCGGGCGAATTTTTTCGACCCGGTGATGTTGGTCCGTTCCCCGACCAAGGTGAAGTTGGAATCGGGACGAAGCGTCAGCGGTTCCAACCCGCTGAACTGGGGAAGAGGATTCGGTTCCGGTCGAATCCTGGGTGGAACCCCCTGCACGGCCTCCGCCAGCGCGGAAATGTGATCGGGGGTGGTTCCGCAACAGCCACCAACGACATTCAACCACCCTTCCCGGGCATATTCTCCCACCACCTTCGCCATCTGTCCGGGCGTCTGGTCATACCCGCCGAATTCATTGGGAAGACCCGCATTCGGATAGCAGAAGAGCCACGAAGTCGAAACACGTGAAAGTTCTTCCAGGTAGGGCCTCATTTCCGCGGCCCCCAGCGCGCAATTGAGCGAAGTGCCAAAAAGGTCCGCGTGGGAGATGGAAATCCAGGCCGCCTCGACCATCTGTCCGGACAGCGTACGGCCACTCGCATCCGTAATCGTCATCGAGGCAATCACGGGCACCCTCGTACCCGTATCATCAAAATATTTCTGGATGGCAAACAGCGCGGCCTTGAGGTTCAGGGTATCGAAACTGGTTTCGGGAAGCAGAAGGTCAACCCCACCCTCCATCAGACCCCGGACCTGTTCGGAATAGGCTTCGACGAGCTGTTCGAAAGTGATCGCCCGGAACGCAGGATTGGAAACATGGGGAGAAAGGGAAGCGGTTTTGTTCGTAGGCCCGATCGAACCCGCAACGAAACGGGGTTTGTCCGGGGTTTTCTCCGTCCATTTCCGGGCGGTACGAACGGCGATTTCCGCCGCGGCACGGTTGATTCGAAGAACCTCCCCCTGCAAATCGTAATCTGCCAGGGATATGCTTGTCGCGCTGAACGTATTGGTTTCCAGAATATCCGCACCCGCTTCGAGATATTGAGAATGGATCTCCGCAACCAGGTCGGGCCGCGTCAGACAGAGGACATCGTGACAACCCTTCAAATCCTTCGCATGGTCCGGAAAGATACCCTTCCGGTAATCCTCCTCCCCAAGACGGTATCCCTGTACCATCGTTCCCCATCCTCCGTCCAACAGAAGGATTCGTTCGGCGAGAAGTTTGTCCAGAGTATTGCGCATTTCCATCTATATCCGATTCCGGCTGGGAGGATACCCCCCCCACAAAATAGAATCAAGACAACCCCTTGACAATCCCCGGTCGCGAGATAGGGTTGGCGCTCATGAAGTCGATTGCGGAACGGTACCGGCTCCTCGGCGACGAAATGCGCCTCCGAATCCTTTGGTTGCTTGGACAGGAACGCCTGAATGTATCGGAACTGACCTCCATCATCGGAATCGCCCAATCCGGTGTTTCGAGACATCTCCGCCTGATGAAGGATGGGGGGCTTCTCGATGAGGAGCGTGACGCCGGCTACACCTGGTTCCGCGCGAAGGAAATCCCGGAACTTGCCGCACTGGAAAAGTCCGGGGTGCGAAACGAAGATCGTGCCCGTCTTCGAGAAATTCTCCGGACCCGGGAAGAGGAATTTCAGGGGCAGAACCGGGAGGAATACGAATTGGTTCCGGGCCGGAGCTGGGCGGCCTGGGCGCGCGCGCTGGGCCATCTTCTGCCCGCACTCAACGTTGCGGACCTCGCCTCCGGAGAAGGGCATCTCAGCATCGAAATTGCGCGGTGGGCTTCAAAAGTATACGCGGTCGACCGGTCCACGCGCTCCCTTTCCCGGGCAAAGACCCGGGCAAAGGAAGCGGAGATCCGGAATATTTTGTTTAAACGGGGCGAGATCGAGAAAATTCCACTTCCGGACAAGAGCGTCGACGTGGCCGTCTTCTCGCAATCGCTCCGGCACGCAAAGGATCCAGGAAAAGCGCTGAAGGAAGCCTACCGGATCCTCGTTCCAGGAGGGACGGTCCTGCTCCTGGAATTGAAGAAGCACCGGGAAGAATGGGTCCAGGAAAAACTCGGAGACCGCTGGCTTGGATTCGAGGAGAAGGAACTGAAATCTCTTCTCCGCGCGGCCGGATTCAGCCGCTCCCGATTCCAGGCCGGATCCCAACGCCGCGGAGACCCCTTCAAGGTGGTTGTTCTCAGCGCAAAGCGTCCCGTGGCGAGATAATCCCCCCTCCAAAGAGAGACCTTCCCCAGCCAATTCGATACAATCATTTTCGAGAATCTGGGGAACGATTGATTGAGTGACAAGAGGACTACTGCCGTCGGAGACATGGCGGTTCAACTCGGATTCCTCACCCGCGACATCGTGGAAGAGGCGCGGGGGAAACTCCCTCCGGATTCCGCCTTCGATGAACACCTCCTCTCCCTGAAACTCCTGACCTTGGAACAAATCGGGGAGATCCACGAACAAATTGCACCAAAGGAGAATCAACCGCTTCTTTTTGGGGAAATCCTGGTACGCGAAGGATGGGTCAGCCCGGAAGGAATCGAGGAAGGCCTGCGCGTACAGAAAGAGATGGTGGAATCGGGGCAGTTCAAACGAATCGGGGAAATCCTGGAAGAGTCGGATGTCCTCACTCCGGACATCATCATGCAGGTGCTGAAAATCCAGGGAAAAACCCTGATGACCTGCCGGGGATGCCGCTCGCACTTCAACGTGGTCGGTTTCCGTCCCGGACGACGGTATCGCTGCCAGCATTGCAAGATGCTGATGGTTCCCGGATCGAACAATATCCTGGTTGATGAAACCGTGGATGCCCGGGGGGATACTCCCCGGGTCCAGGAGGAGGGTCCCCGAACCAAAACGGAGCATTTCGGCAAATTCCGCCTGGACCAACTCCTGGGAAGCAAGCAGATGAGACCCGTTTATCGCGCGGTACAGGAGTCCATGGACCGGGTCGTGGCCCTCCACCTTCTTTCCCGGGAGGAAGCCGAACAGGTGGAGATCCCCGGTGACTTCTACCATCCGAGAATCATTTCCATCCTGGAAACCGGCATTCATGAAGAAACCGCCTTCGTGGCGACGGAATTCGTGGCCGGAAAAACACTCGACGAATTCAAAGTGGGAACCAAGGAAGGAATCGAAATGATCCGTGACATCGCACGGGCGCTTTACCAGGCACACGAAAAAGGCCTGGCCCACGGGAACATTCACCCACGCAACATCATAAAAGGGGACGACGGGAATGTCTGGCTGATGAATTTCGGACTCCCTGCCCACCCGCACAAGACCGCTGCGCTTTCCCCGGAACAGGAACGGGGAGGAAAAGGGACGGGGCGCAGCGATATCTGGTCCCTTGCGGCCACCCTCCGCCTCCTTTTGGATGTCCCCCCCGAATTGGAGGTCGTTTTACACAACGCCATGCGTCCCGACCCGAAGAAGCGGTATGAAAATGCAGGAGCCTTCGCGGATGATCTTGAGCGGGTTCTCCGGGGGGAAGAGGTTCAATCCCGCTCCTGGTCCCTGGGAAAAAAGATCCTCTTCGCGGTGGTGGCGGGGGTTCTGATCATGAGTGCCATGATCGCTTACTCTTTTCTGACCGCCTGAATTACGGCATCGATCGCCCCGGCCTGCTCTGGAGCGAGTTCGCGAGCCGTTTGAAGATGGCGAACCGCTGTTTCCTGGTCTGGAGAGAGCCGGGCGTAAAGGAGATACCCCCGGTATTCCCCCGGTGCCGCCTCCATCGCCTTTTCGAGATCTTCCCGCGCCCGGGCCCAATCTCCAGAATTCATCCAGAGCGAGGCACGGAGGAACCGGGCCTCGAAAGCGACCGGTTCCAGGCGCACGCAGGTATCCAGTTCCTCCCATGCGGCCTCCCGATCATTCCCGGCCAGGTGGATAAACGCGCGAAGAAGGTGCATCGTGTAGTGTCCGCTTCCTTCCAGGTAGATCTTATCGATGGAATCCATCGCCTCCTCCGGATCCCCCCCCGCCAGTTGCAGGAGCGAGCGGGCACACCACCGCTGAAAGAGTGTCGGAGACAGGGAGAGGACACGGCTGGAATATGTTTCCTGACGTTCCCGGCAAGATCGGATCTCCTCATCAAAGGAGAGGTAGGGAACCCGGAGGTAAATTTCGGTCTGGATCGCCTGCAAAAGCGCGATATGAAACGCGGCACTGGCAAAGGTCTTGTTCCCTTCCAGCGTCTTTTCAAAGACCCGCCCCGCCTCCACGTAATCGGAGAGGCGAAGGTGAACCAATCCCAGAAGGAAGCGGATTTCGGAGGAGGATGGATCATCCCGAAGAGCCCGGCGAAGGGATTCCCGGGCTTCGTGGTACCGGGAAAGAATATCGGCGACGAGAAAATCGGGAACGCGCGACATGCGGACCGCGGCATCCATGCAGGAACGCGCCTCCTCGTATAAAATCGCGGCCCGGTTCCGGTCACCTGGAACCGGAATCTCTGGTTCGGGTTCCGGCTCTTTTGAAAGCTCTTCGCCGCACTGTTCCCACCGTTGGCGTACATGCAGGTTTTTCTCATTCTGGGAGAGGATCCGGCCGTAAAACCGGCGTGCTTTCCCGTATTCACCAAGATCAAAGAGAAGATCCGCGAATTCCGTCAACTCCTCCTGGTTCTTCTCCCGGATCCGCCTGCGATTCTGGATCGTGACTTCACAGAGCTGTCTTCGAAAGAGGGCGCTTTCATGGCCGGGCTCCAGGGAAAGCACCTTTTCATAGGAGGTCTTCGCCCCCTCGTAGTTTCCCTGTGCGTATAGTGAATTCGCCTCACGAAGGTGGGCATCCCGCTGTTCACGGCTTCCACCGCCGGTTCCCAGGAACAGGCCGGCCAGGATGACCAGGGCCACCCCCGTTGCGATTCCAGCCAACACCCGCAGGGGATTGCGCTGAAACTTTTTCCTCAGGCGCGCCCAGGATCCCGGCGTAACCGCGAGAATGGGCTCTCCCTCAAGCCAGCGGGTAAGGTCCTCCGAAAAGGCGCGGGCGGAGTCGTACCGGTCTCTCCGGTTTTTCTCCAGGGCTTTCAGGCAGATGGTTTCCAGGTCGGCATGGACGCGGGGGTTCAGAGAATGTGGCAGCGGAGGTTCATGCCCGATCACCCGCATCAGGATTTCCCCGGGAGACTGCCCGCGAAACGGCGGCCGACCGGTCAGAGCGGTATAGAGAACCCCTCCCAGGGAGAACATATCCGACCGGGAACTCACCGTGTCTCCGCGCGCCTGCTCCGGGGACATGTAAGCAGGAGTCCCGACAATCGCGTCGCTGTGGGTCACATTTTCTCCGGACCGGACCGGCTTGGCCAGCCCGAAATCCATCACATAAGCCCGATGGCCCTCCTTGGAGACCATGATGTTTCCCGGTTTCAGATCCCGGTGAATGATCCCGCGTGAATGGGCATAGTCGACCGCAAGCGCGGTATCGCGGATGATCTCCACCCACCGGCGCACCCCGCCGGTCCTCCTACGCGTTTGCGACCGCGAACTGCTCCCCGAAGAGGAAAGAAGCTGGGCGAGGGATTCTCCAGCAATGTATTCCATCACGATAAAATGCGTTTCCCCGTCCTGCCCGACCTCGTAGATGGAGGCGATGTTGGAATGTGAAAGTTGAGCCGCCAGTTCCGCCTCCCGATAGAAGCGGCGAAGGTCGGATTCACCCCAGAGAGCCCCTACCAGGATCTTGATGGCAACATACCGCCGGACATCCGTTTGCCAGGCCTTCCAGACAATTCCGCTCCCCCCCCGCCCCGCTTCTTCAATCAACACATACTTCCCCCCGTCCAGGAGATGTGCGCGATCATTTGCAAAGGGAGCCGCATCATCCGGAAGATCGATCCGGGCTGCCCCGGATGTTTCTCCGGGACGGAAATACCGTTCCTCCCGTTCCAGGATACAGCTGCATTTCTTGCAGGAATATTTCCGCCCGGTTTCCGAACCGAGCGTAGAATATTGCGCACCACAGGAGGGGCAAACCAGCATGTCCCGCTTCTGCATGATCCGGGCGGTTTCGATCAGGTCGGAGGCGAGATAATTCTTCTCGACCAGGATCTCTCCAAGAGAGATCTTCTCCCCCGTCTCCCCGCCCCGTTCTTCCTGGAGTCTCAGGCACTCGTAGATCTGCCGTTCGGTCACGAGTCCCTGCTTGATGAGAAGGCGCCCGAGAAGGGAATCCTCCATCTCGGCACTGTCCAGGTCGACCACGTCGGAGAGCCGCCGCTTCTGCTCTTCAAGCAGTTGTTCCACCTGGGGCGAAGTCAGAAAACCGTTCCGAAGCAGGATTTCCCCGAGCGGCACGGCCTCACTGGTGGAAACAGAGGCCTGCTCTTTCAGGCAGGTTGAAAGTTGGTCCCGTGTGACCCACCCCCGGTCCACCGCAATCCGGCCCAGTAATATGTCAGAATGAACAGCCATGCCTTTCGCCTGCCAGTATAGCCGGAACAAATTCACCGTTTCGACGTCAAAATTTTCCTTAGAAATCTACTCATGAGTAGATAAAATTAAATCAAGATGGGTCGACCACCTGCTAGCGCACTGGACGTTGCCACACCGCAACGACTCCTGGAATCGGCGGAGATCGAATTCGCCGCCTCTGGCTTCAAAGGAGCACGCTTGGAGGATGTTGCCACCCGTGCCGGGATTCGCAGACCCTCCCTTCTTTACCATTTCCCGACAAAACAGGCCCTCTACACGGCCGTCGTCCAGCATGCCTTCGTTCGCCTGCGCCTCATGCTCCAGGAAACGATGAACCTGGAGGCCAGTATCGGGATCCGCCTAGAAAAGACCGTGGAAGCCTTCTCCAATTTCCTGGAAGCAAACCCCACCCTTGCCGCCGTTCTGCTTCGGGAAATGATCGACAGCCGGGGGCCGGGACACCAGATCATCCTGAAAGAAGTGGTGCCTCTTCTGAACGAAGTGGTGCTCTTCGTACGACGGGCGGGACACGATGAAATCCGCGCCGGTCTTCCGATTCGAGCCGCCATCCTCCAGGTCGTTGCCGATACCCTTCTGCGCGTGGTTGCCGGCCCCATCAGCACTCCGTTGTGGGGAAAGGAAAACCACTCGAGAACACTCACCCGGCTCCTCTTTTTGAAGGAGGGGAAAGATGCATGTACCTCTCAGGCTGCTCGGCCCCGCCATTCGCGGTCTCGTTCTGCGAAAAGGAAAGTCGGGGCCCACGACGACAATGCCGGTGAAGCATCACTCCCGGTTTAACTGGACTTACCAGAGGGAAGGAAACGAACTGGCGCGCCTTTACGACGTGGCCAAGAAGTCGCAGTGGAACGCAACTGAACAGCTCGACTGGAGCATCGACGTCGACCCACACAACCCCGACATCGATCTCGTCCCGGGAGACTGGACCCCCCTTCCCGATATTCGCGCCTACCGGCTCCTCCCGAAAAAGACCCAGCAACTCCACCGGAAGCAACTCCTCACCTGGATGCTTTCCCAGTTCCTTCACGGCGAACAGGGGGCGCTCTTCGCAGCCTGCCACATCACCGAGTCGATCCAGGAGGTCGACGGAAAACTCTTCGGCTCCACCCAGGTGTTCAATAAAGGACGACACGTCGAGGTCTTCACGCACTACCTCACGGAGAAGATGGAGAAAATGTACGACGTCAATGACAAACT
>PVBE010716413.1_pt1 | contig 25281 bp, 21 predicted proteins | sample 1631181 | NCBI WGS metagenome assembly PVBE01 (sample SAMN08397723, study PRJNA350692) | Marine metagenome, whole genome shotgun sequencing project. | isolation source: water | place: Pacific Ocean | collected 2012-04 | reverse complement strand
TGGAGTTCAATGTTCCACTGAGCAATAGCGACGGTTCGTGGAACCACCCGGGACCAGAAGATCAGTACCCGATCGATCCAGTGTCGGTGCAATTCACCGACGGTGGAATCGGCAATGACTGGTCGTACTACGGCTGCTTTCCAAACACCGAAACTGGCCTAACCGCCTATCAGGCCCAAGGTGAATCACACATCCTCGCGAGCGCGCCGCCAGCGGTCGATGGTCGAGACATCACCATCGTGGGGTATGGCACGACGAGCAGCCCGGTCGACCCTACGTGGTACGGCGTCCAGAAGACGCATACCGGCCCCTACATGCATTTCACAGGAAACAACATCGGCTACCAAACCGACACGACCGGCGGCAACAGTGGCTCACCCGTGCTTGACGAAGTCACTGGCATGGCAATCGGAATTCACACGCACGCGGGTTGCGGCGATTCTGGCGGTTGGAACAACGGAACCGCCATCGATCATCCCGACTTGCAGTACGCCCTGGCGCATCCGCTTGGTGTGTGCATTCCAAGTACGTTGGTGCTTGGCTTCCCCGATGGCCGGCCCATGTCGGTTCTACCAGGCACCCCTACGGCGGTGCGATTCAGCGTTGAGCCCGGTGACGATACCCCCATCATCGACAGCATTCGATTTGTCATGACCGTCGATGGGGTTGAGGACGACCTGCCAGTCACGCCCGAGGGAAGCGATATCTACAAAGTCTGGATTCCAGGTTTGGCCTGCGGCCAGATCGTGAGTTACTACATATCAGCCACCAGTGAGAGTGGTTGGGTCGCGACGCTTCCCATTGATGCGCCCGACACGCAGTACGAACTCCTCATTGGCGAATTGGTCGAGACAGTGCTGCTGGAAACCAACTTTGATGCGGGGCTCCCCCCCACATGGTCCGCTGGTGGCTTGTGGCACTCAGCAACCACTGCCTGCGCTGATACCGGTGGCTGCGGCGACGGCACGGTGATGTACTTTGGCATAGACAGCAGTTGCACGTTTGACACAGGCGGAGCCGTTGCTGGCACGATCTCATCGGAGGCCATTTCGCTCAGCGGAATCGCCGGTCCGTTCACACTCACCTACTGCACCGCACTCGAGACTGAAAACGACACCGGCTGGGATACCGCTCGTGTGCTCGTCAATGGCATCTTCGCCGAACAACCACCCGAGGGAGACTGGCAGACACGAGCCATTGAACTACCGACGATCAGCGGCGACACCGCGACGATTGTTTTCGACTTTGACTCGGTTGACGGCATCCTCAATGCCTACAGAGGTTGGCACATCGATCACGTGCAACTGGTGGGTCGAAGCATCGACTGCACTGATCCTGACCCGTGCCCAGCGGACATCGACGGAAGTGGTGATGTGGACACCAACGATCTGCTGGCCGTCATCGAAGCATGGGGCCTGCCGGGCGGCGATGCCGATATCGATGGCGATGGGACCGTGGGCACCGACGACTTGTTGGCACTCATTGCCTCGTGGGGTCCGTGTTGATCCAAGCGTTGGCCTGCTAGCATCGCCACCGCTCCAATCACGGAGCGGGAGGATCGCCACGCATGACCGAATTGACGCCCGCCGCACGCACCCGACTCTTTTGGGCCTGTTTCATTGCGTTGGTCACCACCGCATTTGCCTTCATGCTGCGAGTGCAGTTGATGGACACGTGGGAAGCCGACTTCGCGTTGGATAAGACGCAAGTGGGCACCATCTTCGGGGCTGGCTTCTGGCCCTTCGGCGTGAGCATTGTGCTGTTCTCGCTCGTGCTGGACCGCATTGGCTACGGCCATGCGATGGTCTTCGCCTTTCTGTGCTTCGTGAGCTTTGCACTCTTGTCTATCTTCGCCACGGGCTTCTCCATGCTGTACTGGGCAAGCATCCTCGGCGGCTTGGGCGCCGGTACGGTGGAGGCTGTCATCAATCCGCTCATCGCCGACATCTACAAAGACAACAAGACAAAGTGGCTCAACATCCTGCACGCGGGTTGGCCGGGCGGCCTTGTTGTGACCGGTATCGTGGTGCTGGGCATCGGCGATGCCATGTCATGGAAGTGGCAAATTGCCTTGATCCTCATCCCAGCGTGCATCTTTGGTGTGATGATGCTGGGCATGAAGTTCCCGCTCAGCAGCCGCGTGCTAGCGGGCGTTTCCTATCGCGATATGCTTGCCCAAGTGGGTTGGGGCGGCGCCTTCATCGTGTCATTGATGATCGTGATGGAACTCACTACCAACGTGCTAGGCATCGAATCACTTCAGAACATCTGGGCACAGGTCGGCATTGCGGCGGTCATCGCCGCCATCTACGGGGCCTATGCACGTTCGTTCGGACGACCAATCTTCGTCTTCCTGCTCGTCGTCATGCTGGCCCTGGCGACCACCGAGTTGGGAACCGACGCGTGGGTGAAGGATCTTCTCAAGCCGGCGCTCAACAGCGCCATGGGCATCGACTCGGGCTGGGTACTGGTCTACACCGCGGCCATCATGATGGTGCTGCGGTTCAGTTGTGGCCCCTTGATTGGGGCGCTCAAGCCCCTTGGAGTGCTGGCCGCCAGCGCCGCAGTCGTAACGGTAGGCATCTGGTGGCTGGCGATTCTGGCAGAAGACCTAGCCGTGGGTGCCATGGTCATTCTGCTGGCAGCGACGATCTACGGCATCGGACAGACCTTCTTCTGGCCCACCACGCTTGGGTTCGTCTCGGAACAGTTCCCTCGTGGCGGCGCAATGACAATCAACCTCATCGCAGGCGTGGGGATGCTCGGAGTCGGCGTGCTTGGCAACCCATGGCTTGGCAATGTCCAAGACACGCGAGTCGTCGAAGCCCTACAGGCAGGCAATCCGACCATCGCCGCGGAGTACATCACGCCAGAGAAACCAAGCCTATTCGGCAGTTACGCCTCGCTCACACCCGAAGCGGCCACCGCCCCACCCGAGCATGCCGAGTACATCGCCCAAGCCCAACGCGCCGGTAAGGCCGACGCGCTTGCCGCTGTGTCCATCCTCCCCATCTTCATGCTCGTGTCGTACTTGGGCCTGATTGCCTACTACCGCAGCCGCGGTGGGTACCGACCTGTGGAACTCTAATCACAATGACCAGCGCGATCATCAGCCCAAAACAGCAGGCCTTCATTGCCGCCCAAGAGATGTTCTTTGTGGCAACGGCGCCCCTCAGTGCGGATGGACATGTGAATGTGTCGCCAAAGGGACTCGCTGGGATGTTTGCTGTGATTGATGCAACGACCGTAGCGTTCCTTGATACGTGGGGGACAGGAATTGAAACCACGGCTCATCTGAAGGAGAACGGGCGGATGTGCCTCATGTTCTGCTCGTTTGCCAAAGATCCTCGCATTCTGCGGCTGCATGGAACTGGCGAAATACTTGAGCGTGACCACGAAGAATTCAACACACTCCGCGGCCACTTCCCGAAGTTCGATGGAACACGTAGCATCATCCGACTTCGAGTCAACCGTGTGGCCAAGTCGTGTGGCTTTGGCGTGCCGCGGTACACCTTTGAGTCTCATCGCGATGAACTACCCCGCTTCGCATCTGAGTGGGGTCCTGAGAAAGTGGCGACCTACACGATGGAAAACAACACCACGAGCATTGACGGCCTCCCTGGAATCGCCCAGTAATCGCCAACGACACTATCCTGCCGCCCATGCACACGGTTGATGTCTTGATTGTCGGAGGCGGCGTAGGCGGCTTGTCATGCGCGATAACGCTCGCGTCTGCGGAAAACAAACCATGGTTTGGCAATCGCACCGTGCTCGTTCTCGATGACGGTCGCAGCGATCTTGCCAAGGCGAGATTATTCAACGCCCCCGGCATTCCACCTGGGACGAGCGGCAAACAGACACTTCTGAACATGCGAGATCAACTTGCGCAATATGACGCAGCATCGCTGATAATCGATCGTGTGGTCAAAGCCAAACGTAAGGATGGCATCTGGACGATTATCGCCGAGTCTGGCGCCGAATACGAATGTCACATAGTCGTGCTGGCAACCGGATACAAACGCTGGGAGATCGACGAGTTGCCGGCATCGCCAATCCCACACCCCCGAGGCGGCAAACTTGATCGCATCATGCTTGAGCACGATGGCGCCTATTGCGTCGCAACAGATCTATATGTCGCGGGACTGCTTGGCGGCGGGTCGAGTCAATTCGCCATTGCCTCTGGCATCGGCGCCCAGGTCGGAGTCGAAATACTCAGTTGCTGGGCGGGCAAACGCACTCATGTTCACGATGTTCCGGAGACTCCTGTCACATGATCCTTATGCTTCTGTCGTCTCTGCCTGTAGCGATCTCACAACTACCAACATCCTCGCATGCCATGACGCCCATACCAGGTGGCCGGCGGAGTAGGTATCTAGGCTTGGCAGCCTTGGGAGGAGAAGCAATCGCGGCATGGGCGGCCGAACATCCCTGAACAGCATTGTCATAGAACGGCTCAAAGTGGGCAATAACAGGCTTTTTACCCCTTTCAGAAGCACTTTGCCCCCGCCGCCCCATTGAACCCTTTGTGGTTGTAGAATACGCGACGGCCACGTTGGCCGAGGATCGACTACACGGCGTCACAGACGGTGGTCGAGCAGTTCTTTCTTTCTGTGATGCTCTGTTCTGTATTGGGGATCTACCGTGAAGCTCTTTGTAGGAAATCTGCCTTGGCGCATCCGCGACAATGATCTTGTCGAGATGTTTTCTCAGCACGGCCACGTAGTGGCCGCAAATGTTGTCATGGATCGCGACACCGGCCGCTCACGCGGTTTCGGCTTTGTCGAGATGGGTGACGGCGATGGCCAAAAAGCCATTGAAGCCCTCAATGGCTTCGACATCGACGGCCGTGCCATCAATGTCAACGAAGCGCGGGCCAAGACCCGCTGATCTTCTATCGCAGTCTTCGGACTGTACTGATCACATAACAACCCTCGTCGCAATGCGACGGGGGTTGTTGCTTTTAAGGGCTGCTTCTTTGTACCCCATGCAAATCTCAGACGTTAAAGTACTTGGCCTCAGGATGATGCACCACAATAGCGCTCGTACTTTGTTCCGGATCGATCTGCCAATTCTCGGTCAACTCACACCCAATCCGTTCGGGGGCAAGAAGCCTGAAGAGTTTTTCTTGGTCTGACATTTCCGGGCACGCCGGGTATCCAAATGAGTACCGACTACCTCGATACTTCTGTTGGAATAGATGCGAGATATGCGGGCTGTCGCCACTGTCAATGCCTGCTTCCTGGCGCATCCGCTGATGCCACAATTCGGCCAGCGCCTCGGCACACTCGACCCCCATGCCGTGAACATAGAGGTACTCCGTGTACTCATCCTGTTCGAACAGTTTCTTGGCCAATTCTGACACGACTGGCCCCATCGTCACACAACTCATTCCGATGACATCGCGCTGCGAATCTGCAATGTTTCGGAAGAAGTCCGCAATACAGATCCGGCGTCGCTTGCGCTGTCTTGGGAAGGAGAAACGCTCGACCTCATGGTCATCCGCATCGAAAATCACCAGATCATCGCCATCAGCCGCACATGGGAACCAGCCATACACGAGTTTCGGCTGCAGGATGCCCTGGTCGCGAAGGGTTGTCTTGAGGCGTTCGAAGACGGGCGCGGCTTCTTCCTCTAATACTCGATGGAACTCGCCAGCACTCCGCTGCCCCCGGCGGAACCCCCACTGTCCACGAAAGAGTGCCGTCGTATTGACAAATGGATAGATGCGATCAAGTGGGATGTCATCCACCACGCGGCTTCCTGTAAATGGGACACTCGGGATCTCAAGATCGGTGGCAACATCGCTTCGACCCCCTTCGATGGTTGCAATATCACCCTCTGACCGCTCGGCCGTTTCCAGCGACTCGACACGAGCTGCAGTCGCAGCGCGTGTCGAGAGTCGCCGTTCGATTTCAGCATCGAGCGACTCATTTTGACCGCCGACCAACGCATTGCACAGCCGCAGCCCATCAAAGGCATCCTTGCCGTAGTACACCCGACCGTTGTAGATGGTTCGCAAGTGCGATTCACAGTAGTGCCTTGACAGCGCGGCGCCGCCGAGCAGGATCGGCACATCTATCTCCATTTCATTGAGTGCCTTGAGGTTTTCTTCCATCACCATGACACTCTTGACGAGCAGCCCCGACATGCCAATCGCATCGGCTCCAGTGCGTCGCCATGCTTGCGCAATATCATCAATCGTCCGCTTGATGCCGATGTTCTCGACAGTCCACCCATTATTGGTCAAGATAATGTCAACAAGGTTCTTCCCAATGTCGTGCACATCCCCTCGTACGGTCGCCAGTACCACCCGTCCCTTTGAACTGCCATCGGATTTCTCCATGTGTGGTTCGAGGTAACCAACCGATTTCTTCATCACTTCGGCGGACTGCAGGACGAATGGCAATTGCATCTGCCCAGATCCAAAGAGCTCGCCCACCGTTTTCATGCCCGCAAGTAGATGGTTGTTGATGATCTCTAGTGGCGAGTATTCGAGCATGGCCTCATCGAGATGTTTCTCGAGGTCACGCTTTTCTCCATCGACAATATGCGACCGAAGCGTCTCTTCCAACGATAGATGTACGACTTCAGTAGGGTCATCGCTGACTTCATCGTCTTCAAAGAGGGCGATAAATGCCTGCAGTGGATCCCACGACTCATCGCTCACACCAGGAGGAAGGCCCGTTCCACCGCGGGTCAGCGCCCGTCGGTCATAAATCACATCCAGCGCCGCCTGCTTCCGCCCCGCTTCGATGCGATTCATAGGTTGAATCTTCGACGCGTGAAGAATGGCGCTGGTCAGGCCGGCATCCATCAGTTCCCACATCAACACAGAGTTAAGCACCACACGTGCTACGGGCTTGAGACCAAATGAGGCATTAGAAAGACCACAGGTAATTTGCACTTCGGGCCACGACTTGCTGATCCTCCGCACGCCTTCGACCAGTTCCAAGCAGCTTCGGCGATCGGCATCCATGCCAGTCGATACCGGCAGCACCAATGGGTCGATGAATAGATCTTCAACCGCCAACTCGTGCACCCGAACCGCTCGCTCAATGGCACGCCTAGCAATGTCATACTTACGGTCGGCTGTACGTGCCATGGCCTCTTGGGGGTCTTCGTCGATGGTGCCGATGACCAAGGCCGCCCCAAACGTGCGGGCGAGCTCACAGAACCGATCGAACTTCTCTTGGCCTTCCTCAAAGTTTGCCGAATTGATGATGCACTTGCCGCCAGCATGCTGAAGCCCCGCCTCGATGGTGGTGATTTGTGTCGAGTCAAGCATGATGGGCGCATCGACTTGACGCGAACACGAACCCACGAGTTGGGCCATGTCTGCAGCATTGTCGCGGCCTGCGTAGTCAACGTTAATGTCCAAGCAGTTGGCGCCCTCTCGCACCTGCTGACGCCCCAAGGAAATCATCTCATCGAAGTCCTCTTCTTCAAGCAACTGCTTGAAACGGCGCGATCCAGAGGCATTCATTCGTTCGCCAATGATGAAGAAAGACTGCTCCTGTCGGTAGCCCATCGGCGAATACAGGCTTGCGCAGCCCGAGACCGGAGGCGTCACCAGTCGCTCGGCTCGTTGACCGATCCGTACCACCCGTGCCAGTTCTTCAATGTGAGACACCCCCGTTCCACAACAGCCTCCAACAATTTCAACACCAAGTCGCTGGACCAGATCCCCCACGGACTGTCCCATCGCCTCACTTCCAAGGGGGAACACAGTTCGCCCATCAACCAGCACAGGCAAGCCAGCATTGGGAACACAGGACACCAGTCGATCCCAGTGTTTGGACAGGTATTCAATGTGTGGCAACATTTCGCGTGGGCCTGTGGCGCAGTTCAACCCCAGTGATGCAATTGGGAATCTTCGTAGTGCCTGCACAGCAGCGGCAATACTCGTTCCCAGCAGCATGGTGCCGGTGTTCTCTATGGTCAAGCTGACCATGATGGGCACATCAGTCGGCGTTCGACCTGCCTGCTCAATCGCCTTAAGGCATGCATTAATAGCACACTTAACTTGCAACAAATCCTGCGCTGTCTCGATGAGCAGGGCATCAACACCACCTGCAATCAGGCCCCTTGCTTGGTCCGCATACGAGTCAAGCATGGTGTTCCAGTCCACTTGTCCCAAAGAAATGAGTCGCGTGCCTGGCCCCATCGATCCCAACACAAACCGCGGCTGATCATTCGACGCGTGAACATCGCAGGCGGCCCGCGCCACCTCGGCTGCTTGGCGATTGAGATCTACCGTCCAATCCGCCAACGCCGGGTCGAACTCCGACAGCACCAGTGGATTGGCCCCAAAGGTGTCCGTTTCTACGGCGTCGGCGCCAGCGGCAAGGTAGCCCTCGTGAATTGACTGAATCAACTCGGGGCGGGATCGAACAAGCAGATCAACGCAATTCTCATGGCCGAGGTAATCCCGTTCAATATCTAAATCGATCCCTTGCAGGGTCGACCCCATCGCTCCATCAAGAACCAGCGTTCGTTTGCTCGCGGCGGAGAGGATTGCAGCTGTCATAGTGGCACCATAGCGCCAACAGCCCTAGCCTTCAACCGTCTATCCGGATGAGGGGATAAAGCCCCTGTGGCGGGCCTGCCAACGGTGCTGGCCCGTATGATGCCGCCCATCGCCGTGACATACCTCATCCCAGTCCTGCTCATGCATTCCATCGCCACAAGTGCACCCCCTCTTCCGGTTGCACCGGCGGTCACGGCAGATCCAACAGGTCAACAGGTGCTATCACGGTTCATTCGCGCTGTTGGGGGCGAACGAGCCATCCGCAACATCTCCGCAATGCACGCCACGGGTCGAATCATCTTGCCCGGCGAACAGGAGACAGGCACGTTCTCGTGGTGGGTAGGTGATGGCAATAAGTGCCGATTCAATATGTCCTTCCCAGGCCTTGGCACGAGCAGCTTTGGAAGCGACGGCACTGAGGGTTGGGAAATTATCGAACTTGCTGGCGACACCACACACCAAACATTGGATATGGCCACAGTCGCATCAAGGCGTCGGCAAGCCAACTGGTTTGAATTGGCACTGACGCTTCCAGCCCGCGCGACGACCTTTGAGACAGTTGGACCTGCGGAATTCGATGGGCATGGCGTATGGGAAATCAAGATGGTGGATGCAGAAAGTCGAACACATCATCTGTTCTTTGACCGAACGTCGCATCTATTGCATGGCGTTCGCATGCGTGGCGCCGGCATAGGAAGCGCCGCTGACATCACCATTCGGTTTACACAGTGGAAACCATGTGGCCCACTGACGCTATTTCGAGAAGTATCGATTGCTCATTCCGATGTTCGATTGCAGATGTTGTTCGACACAATCACCCTCGATCCGATTCCTTCTGAGTTCTTCGCAGTGCCTGCCAATCAAATGAAACCCAGTCAAAAGACCAACAGTGGTGACTGACACCTCAGCCATTTCAATTTGTAGCGTCACCAAGCGTTTCGGCGACGTGACAGCTGTCAACGGACTCGATCTGAATGTTCCCCAAGGCAGCCTCATCGGCTTCCTTGGACCAAATGGTGCTGGCAAGAGCACGACCATTCGAATGATCATGTCGATCATCTACCCAGACCAAGGTGATATCAAAGTGCTCGGGCGATCAGCGCTCGATGCCAAGGACCGCATCGGGTACCTACCCGAAGAACGTGGGCTGTATCGACGCATGAAGGTCAAGGAGTTTCTCCGGTACATCGGTCGACTCAAGGGGATGGATCGAGCCGCGGCCGACCAGTCCGCCAAGTCGTGGCTGGAAGATCTGGAACTTCCCGAAGCGTTGACCCGTAGATGCGAAGAACTCTCCAAGGGACAGCAGCAAAAGGTGCAATTCGTGGCCACCGTGCTTCATGATCCCGAATTGATCGTGCTAGACGAACCATTCTCAGGACTCGATCCCGTCAACGGCGCACTGCTTGCGAAAGTCATCGGCAAATTGCATAGCGAAGGCCGAACCATCGTCTTCTCCACACACGTCCTACACCAAGCCGAACAACTCTGCGATCGAATCTTCTTAATCGATCACGGAATCAAACTACTCGATGACAGAATCGACCTCATTCGAGATCGTTTCCGACAACGCATCGTCATAGTTGATCTTGCCAACACGGCCACACTTGAGCCGATCGCTGGGACGCGTGCTGTTACGACCGATGACACTGGACGCCGAATCGAACTCCATGTGGATGAGACTGTTGACCAACATGACATCATGAGGCGCGTGCTGGAGTCGACCGATGTTCGAGGTGTCGCGTTACGAGAACCGATGCTCGAAGACATCTTCAGCCAACTCGTTGGTGCCGAGGCCATTGCATGAGCAAGGTACTCACCATCGCCATACGTGAGTTCCGCCACACGGTCCTCACCAAAGCCTTCTTCATCGGCTCGGTCGTCGTACCGGTCGTCTTGATTCTGATCTCAATGGGCGCCGAGATGTTTCTCAAACCTACGATTCCGCCGATGGTCGGCCCTGTCGCGGTCATCGGCGGTGACCAGACCATGGTCAAGGCCGTCGCCGCTTCGTTGGCGCCACCTGCCCGCACAGACAACAAACTCGCCGCGGCCATCAAGGCAGAAGGCCTCAGCGACGATGTGCTCAAGGAAGTCGCGACCATCGCAGTTGACCAACAATCCAACAAGGACCGACCTGATACCACTGAGGTCACGGTACAAGCCGCAACCGAAGATCAACTCGATGACATCAAAAAAGGCATCCGCCAAGGTACTTGGGTTGCTGCGATGTCACTGAAAAAAGGCACCCTGGACGCAGACGCACCACGTGGGGGCAGCGTGGAACTCTGGATCGCCCCCGAAGCACCGCCAAGTCATGTCGACTTGCTGAACAAAGCCATTCGACAAGGTGTCGTCGATACGCGACTCATGCATATGGGCATGTCGCCCGAAGTCATTCGCGCCGCCATTGATCGTCCGTCTGTCTCGACGACTCGCATTGGGAGCGAGGGTGGCGAACGATCCGAGTCAGACATCACACGCTACGTCGTCCCCATCGGCTTCATGGTGCTGATGTGGATGGTGACGTTCACGGGCGGCAACTACCTGCTCATGAGTACGATCGAAGAGAAATCCACTCGGGTTATGGAAGTGCTCCTGAGCGCAACGAGCCCGACTCAACTCCTGACAGGAAAAATCCTCGGCTTCGCCGCGGTGTCGGGCGTCATGATGAGCATGTACTTAGTCGTCGTGGCCATCATCATGATGCTGTTCGCCGCGATCGATCTGGTGAGCGTGGGCGATCTGGTCATCGCGGTGGCCTTCTTTGCGGTCGCCTATCTCATGATCGCAGCCATCATGGCTGGCATCGGCAGCGCTGTAAGCGACATCACCGAAGCCCAATCGCTCATGGGACCGGCCATGTTGATCTTGATTCTTCCCATGCTGCTCATGACCATCGTCACCGAAGATCCAAACGGCACCGTGGCGGTCGTGGCGAGTTTGATTCCGCCAATCTCCCCCTTCATCATGGTGCTGCGTGTCGCCGCCGCACCGGAACCACTGCCGATTTGGGAAGTCGTCGGACTGCTAATGTGGTCCGGAATCTGCGCCGCAGCCATGATCTGGGCGGCCGGACGCATCTTCCGAGTCGGCGTGTTAATGCAAGGCAAGCCACCAACGCCGCTGGAATTGGTGCGGTGGATCAAGTACCGCTGAGACGACCTCGCACACGCCACCCGGCCATCGCCGCAATGGCTGGCAGGTTGATCAGCAGGTACATGGTCGCACCGCCCAACAGCAGAATTTGAAAACCCCCTGCGACGCCTGACGACTCACGCCAAGCCAAAACCAGTCCGCCCATCACAGCACCGGTGAGATACCCCGCAGCGCCTGCGGCTTGCACTCCACCCATATCGACCGAGCCACCACTTCGACGAGCCGCCAGCACGTACATCGAAGGTGATAGCCCTGCGCCAAACATAGCCATGACACCTAGGCACACCAGCACAATCCACAGCGGTACCCAAGGTGCTGCGGCAATCGCGGCAAAGCCCAAGGCGTACCCAAAGACGGCCCCAATACGAATAGGGAGCGGCCCAATTCGGTCGATGAGGATGCCCGCCGGCCATGAGCCCATCGCGATGATCAGTAGCGCTCCTGCCATGGCATACCCAACGATCTGCTCGCCAATATCTGCGTCGGTGATCAGAAAGAGTGTCACGGGCACCGCGACAATGGCGCCGATGGCCCTGTCTGCAAATCCAAATGCCAGCGCTGGCCAGTAGCGAACAGATCGTGTGCGGGGTTTCCGCTGGGTTGCTTCGCCCTTGAGCAATCCGCCCGTTCCGCCCGCGGCCACAGCAAGCAGCACCGAGAAAGCGGCGCCAACCAGAAAGATCTGCCCACCGAGTTCTTTCGCCAGCATGCCGCCAAACCCAAAGCCCACAGCCAAGCCCACCATGATCGCCATCGATGCGGGGCCGAACCGATGCCCCGATCGGTCGGGATCTCCTCGTTCAAGAAGCCCCAGCAGCACCGCCAGGGTCACCATATCCATTCCGCCAGCAATCACTCGCAGCACCATGGCGGTGCCCAAATCAATGGATGCGGACATCACGGCCAGCACAACGGCATTGAATATTGAAGCCCAGGCGATGGTCCAACCCGGCGAAAAACGACGGTCCAATACTCGCAGCATGGGCAGCACCAATACCGCCCCCAACAACGATGCGGCTGCAAACCAGGTCGCCATCGACATGGACACATGCCATCTATCTACAACGGCAGATTTGAGCGCGATAGGGACGATCGCGTCTGGCATGGTGGCCAGAGCGATGAGCAGCGACAGTGCAAGGGTTCGCTTGCCAGAAGCGGTCATCCGTGGCCGGACGGACACATACCACTTGGAGTTGCAGATGCGTTTCGAATCAACTCGCCGGTGGTGGGGTCAAGGTCTTCAAGCAATCCCGCAAGCACATCGGTCAACTTATTGAGGAGACCCGACGCAGCGGCAACTACTCGATCATGCTGGTCATCAGTCGTAAGCGCTGCTTCCATTCGTTCCTTGAACGCCTTGAAGTCCGGCATTGGAGACTTGCCCGATGCCCAGAAGTAGGACAACGCTTCTGGGCCACAGTTGTAGGCTTTGTCCAAGCAGTCACGCAAGATGGTGCCGCCGAGTTTGGAACCCTCAAGCACATAGAGGCAGCCGAGAAGCGCCTCTGGGTCGGACTCCGAAAGAGACGCAATCCACGCGACGGTATCTATGGCTGCAACAGCTGCGGACGCCGGAAGATCCACCTCTCCATGGCACGCCAGGTCGTGGCGCAGATGACTGGTGCGAGCCATCCCTTCGACCCACACAGCCTTGCATGCAGCTGAATTGGATGTTCCAACAGCATCCTCCAGCACACAATGCACTGCAAGCCAGCATGCCATCTGCCCGGCAAAGCGGCCCTGTGGAAGACGCCCCTGGAGCATCAACTCACTGAATGGCACCGACTCGATTCGATCATGGGCCTCACGGGTTTCTGTACGCAGTCGGAGCATCACGCTATTGTGCGTGTCAGTTTCGCTGGGCATGGTGTGCCTCCGTGAGGCCACAGCGGCCTCGGACTTCCTCACTCAATTGAGAATCGTAAGAATACCATGTCACAGAAGGTCATTTCAACACCCAAAGAAGCGCTTGACGGACTCGTCTATAACGACATGACTGTCGCCGTTGGAGGCTTTGGCCTCTGCGGTATTCCTGAACAACTCATCATCGCCTTGCGGGATTCAGGAGTGACGGGGCTGACCGCCGTTTCCAATAACGCCGGCGTTGATGATTGGGGGCTCGGGCTACTCCTGCAATCACGGCAGATCAAGAAGATGGTCAGTTCCTACGTAGGTGAGAATGCTGAGTTTGCCAGGCAGTTTCTCGCCAAAGAGTTGGAAATCGAATTCACCCCCCAGGGCACCTTGGCCGAGCGGATGCGAGCCGGCGGCGCGGGCATACCCGGCTTCTACACCCGTACCGGCGTGGGAACCGTCGTGGCCCAAGGCAAGGAACACCGTGCCTTTGATGGCCATGAGTACATCCTCGAGCGAGGTATTCGCGCCGATCTCGCCTTGGTCAAGGCCTGGAAAGCAGACGAGTCAGGCAACCTCATTTATCGCATGACCGCCCGGAACTTCAATCCAGCCGTGGCCGTCTGTGGTGAGGTCACCGTGGCGGAGGTAGAAGAAATCGTGCCCACGGGCAGTTTTGACCCTGACTGCATCCACACACCGGGCATTTACATCGATCGAATCGTCCAGACCACCTCCGAGAAGCGGATCGAGCAACGGACCGTGTCCTCCCCAGCAACTTCCTGAGCACATCAGGCCCGGAAAATCGGTCCAAAGAGTCCCCACGCAGTAGAATCGCCGGTGATTCCACCTCAGGATTCGTCCGATTGGGTGGCATTATCCGCGCCCCGCCACCGTTGGATGCTTAGATCCAAACGATTTGGATGCCCCAGAGGAGCCCCACCAAAATGACTCGCCTGCAATCAATGCTCATGTCCGCCACGGCCGCCTTGGCAGTCTGGATGGCCCCCATAGCGATGGGGCAGGGCATCACCAGCCTGCCGTCCATAATGAAACCCGAGTATTTCAGCCGTGATCTGTTGCTGTTTATCGAAGGACTCGACTTGACCGATGAGCAGCAGGTCATTTCTGAAATCATCTTCGAAGACTATGAACGCGACTTCAATACTGGCCTGAAGGACATGGAGGCCTCCGTCGAGTTGGTCGCTGAAACCATTGACACGGCCAATAGCGATCAGGACACAATCGTCGAAGCGGTGCTTGCGCCGATTCAGGAATGGTCCATCAAGCGAGATGTGCTTGGACGCGAACTGGTCGAGAACATCAAGGTGATTCTCGATCCCGACCAACAAAAAGCATGGACCTCGTTTTACCGCGGGTTGCAACGCGAGAAACTGCTCCCGCAGGGAATTCTCTCAGGTGAAAGTACCAACTTGCAGCATGTATTGCGGGATATGTCGCTCGAACCAACACCGGGGAGCCAACTTGAAGTGGGCATGATGGAGTGGGAAGTAGAACTTGATCAACGGCTGACCGAACGGTTTGAAGCATTCGCGGGAGGATTCGACCTCATTGAGAAGATTAAGAACCAATCCGGTGGCTTGGGTAATATCCAAAATGAACAACGTCAACTCAAGAGCCGGGTCGCCGTTCGAGATGCCATCGACATCTCGATTGAACGGATCGCCCCACTCATGGGCGAACAGGCCGGCTCCTTCCGCAAGGAAGCACTCAAGCGAGGCTACGGACGCATCTATCTCAGAACACCCGTTGGGCGTTTGTTCGACGCGGCCATCAAGACCGAGTGTGTCACCAACGATCCACAACTCGCATCCTCGGTCCAAGAGATTCGGGCCGACTACCTCGACGAACTGGCTGCACAAAACGCCAAACTGCTTGCAACGACCCGTGAGTGGGAGCCCGATCGAGAGGCCAACCGCATCGAAAATAAGGTCCGTCGCATCAATGGCGATCCGCTCGTACGCCTAGACGATCCAACCCGCCCGATGTATCAAACACGCAGCGAAATGGGACGAAAACATGCGGACATGCTTCGCGACCTGCTCGGGCAGGAGTGCTTTGGAACCATTGATGGTGCCGCCCGATTCATGCCCCGACCGACTGCCCCACGAACCGACCCCAATGCGAACGGTGGTGTTGGTGGCATCCGCTCTAGCGGCACTTCCTCGCAACCCGACAAGCGAATCAAGGACAAACGACAGGGCCCAGCCCGCCCATCAGGTCTGGGCGCCCCTGGCGGCCGCCCTGGACCAGGCGCTGGCCAAGGCAAGGACGACTGACCGATGGATCGAGATGACGCCCACGTGCAGTTCGATGATTCCGATGAGCTACGGGAAGCCACGCTTTCGGCCTCGCGTACCCTCGACGAGGAAGCCGCCGCCATTCGGGAGCGGGCTGGCCTGCTTGGTTTGACGTGGCACGAACAGCCAGTAGAAGTCGATCCTTCGGCCGTATCGCTACTCGAACCAGATATTGCGGTTCGACTACGAGTCGTTCCCATCGCACTGCGAGACCAACGCTTGGTCGTGGCAATGTTCGACCCCCTCGATGCGACCGCCGCTGATGAAGTGGCCGTCCGGGTTGGTCGTCCGGTCGATCGCGAAGGCATGGATCCGGGACTGTTCGCCGAATTGCTCCGCACGCACTATGGCACGACCGCCTCGAAGATGGCCGACCTGCTTGGCGGTGACGGCGAAGATGAGGAAGAGTCACTCGATCACAACCTCGACGCATTCGAGACCGACGACATTCACCGAATGGCCGAGGAGCCAACACTGGTCAACCTCGTCAACCTCGTGCTCATCGAGGCCATTCAGTCACGCACGAGCGATGTGCACATCGAGCCATTTGAAAACGAACTGACCGTGCGCTACCGCATTGATGGTGTTCTGCACAAGCAACCTCCCCCACCCAAACATCTGCAGCCGGCACTAATCGGCCGGATCAAAATCATGTCGGGCATGAATATCGCCGAGCGATACGTGCCTCAGGATGGAAAAATCTCGCTGCGATACGAAGGTCGCAAGATTGACATTCGTGTATCCACCGTCCCGACGCTCTACGGCGAGTCGGTTGTCATGCGTATTCTGGACAAGAGCCAACTGCGACTTGACTTCGATGCACTTGGCATGGACGTGCAAACCCAAGTTGCGATGGACCGCCTACTTGGAAAGCCCCACGGGATTGTGCTCAATACCGGACCGACTGGTTCGGGCAAGACTACTACGCTGTACGCATCACTCACACGTATCTTCGACCCAAGCAAGAAGATCATCACGATTGAAGATCCGGTCGAGTACGAACTTCCGGGCATCAATCAAATTCCGGTCAACCCCAAGCGAGGGCTCACCTTCGCCAGTGGATTGCGCTCAATTCTGCGGCAGGACCCCGACATCGTGCTTGTGGGCGAGATCCGTGACGGCGAAACCGCAGACATCGCCATTCGCTCGGCGTTGACTGGTCACCTCATCTTGTCGACCTTGCACACCAATGACGCGATCAGTTCGATCGGACGATTGGTGGACATGGGCGCCGAACCATTCTTAGTAGCCTCGGTGCTCGAAGGTCTGCTTGCACAACGACTGGGGCGTCGAGTGTGCGAACACTGCCGCACGCAGATCCCAATGCCAGAGGATATCGCTGCACGCATCCGTCCGGCTGAACGGGAAGCCTTCGGTGGCCTCGTCTGGGAGGGTGCCGGGTGTGACAAGTGCAGCCAGAGTGGATTCCGAGGACGAATTGCATTCCACGAGTTACTCGTCATGAACACCGAATTGCGACAGGGCATCAGCGAGGGACGTTCGGTCAATGAACTGTCTGAACTGTTGCCTGACACCTTCCGCACAATGCGACAAGCTGGTATTCAGCGTGCCATTGAGGGCATTACCACCGTTCCTGAGGTGCTTCGAGCCACGCAGGATGCCGAAGAGGGCTTTGAATAGGCGATGCCACGCTTTGATTATCAGGCTGTTTCCAATGCGGGCAAACAACGCCGAGGGACCATCGACGCAGCCAATCGCGCCGATGCTATGCAGCAACTGTTGACACGAGGCGAAACAGCCACATCGCTGATGCTCGCCAGCGGAGCCGCGACTCCTGCCAATTCTGGTGGCGTAGCAACCAGACGCAAGAAACAACGACAGACACGGCCTACGATGCGACGGGTCGAAATGACAACGCTTATTCGTGAGTTGGCTACCGCGCTGGAGGCCGGGCTCCCGCTGGTGCAGGCGCTCCACACGATTCGCCGCCAAGCCACTGGCAAGGGTGCTCCAGCAGTGCTTGATCACCTCATTGAGCGAGTCGAAGCAGGCGAACAACTGCACAAGGCCGCAGCAGAGTACGGAGCACCCTTTGACGACCTCATCATCGGCATGCTTCGGGCTGCAGATGCATCGGGACAAACCAGCGTCATACTGCACCAACTGGCAGAACTGCTTGATCGCAGCCTCGAGTTGAGGCGAGAAATCATCGGGGCCGCCTTTTACCCGATGATCGTCCTTGTGCTGATCATCCTGAGCGCCACGGTGCTTGTCACGGTGCTTATTCCCAGCTTGCTCGAACCCTTACAAGCAGCTGGCGTAACGGAACTTCCAATGCCTACGGAAATTCTGCTTGGCATCGCTGATCTGATCAAGAACTGGTGGCTCTTGGTCATCATCGCCATCGTGGCAGGTATTGCTGGCTGGCGGTTCTGGGTAGCGGCCCCGGAAAACCGATTCAAGTGGGACCTGATGAAACTTCGACTTCCACTGGCAGGCAAACTCAATCGGGACGTGGCGGTAGCCCGATTCACCCGCACGATGGGAACATTGGCTGCCGCGGGTCTTCCTCTGTTGGACTGTCTTCACATCACCCGCGACACCTTGGCCAACGCCGCGATGATGTCTGCCATCGATGAAGTCCAAGCCCAAGTGACGCAGGGTAAACCGCTGGCCGAACCATTGGAACGATCCGGGCTCTTTCCGCCGCTGCTTATCCAAGTCGTCAATCTAGGTGAGCGATCGGGCCGACTCGAAGAAATGCTTGGCCATGCCGCAACGGCTTTTGACCGTCAAGTCAATGCCAGCATCAAGATATTCACAAAGGCCTTTCCCCCGCTTCTCATCGTCATCATGGCAGCCTTGGGCGGTTTCGTCATGGTGGCCATTCTGTTACCACTACTGGACTTGCAAAAGATTGCTGGATAACCCTCCAGCCTCTTCAGGAGTTTCTCATGCATACCTCACAACGCCGCGGCATCCGACACGCTCGACGCGCCTTCACATTGGTCGAAGTCATCGTCATGGTGACCGTCATTGCGCTACTCATGGCCGTCTTGATCACTCGTACGAGCGGCCTGTTTGGACGTGGCCAAGCCCAAATCGCAAAGACCCAAGCCGCCAAAATCAGTCAGGCGATGACGCTCTATCTCATCGATGTCGGCCAACCCCTTCCCGAGCAGGGCTTTGATTTGGGTGTCCTGACGCTTCGGCCCGACGCCGGCGGTGGGCCGCAAGGCCCCTATCTCTCCAAGAAATCGGATGTCCTCGACCCATGGAAGCAGCCCTTCTTTGTAGAGGTTCCAGGTATTGTCAATGCCGACTTTGACATCGTGTCGTTCGGAGCAGACAAAGCGCTGGGCGGAGAAGGCATCGACGCCGACATCACGCAGTAGATCATGCAGGCCCGTCGAGCATTCACTCTGATTGAAGTCATTCTCGTCACCGTCATGATGGCGATGCTGGCCGTGGCAGTCCTCATGCGTTTTTCGGGAACCGAAGGCAGACGTTTCGAAGTGGCAATCGAACAAGTCGGTGACCTCATGTTGATGTTTGCAGTACGAAGCGAGTTCGCCGAAGAACCCGTGGGCATCGCAAGTGATCCGTCCCGAAACAGCCTCCGTCTGATGCTTCGCCGCAGACCCGATGAATTGTCAGATGCACAGTGGGTGCCCGATCTCTCGGTCAAGGAAATCCGGTTGCCCGACAGCGTCAACGTGACCAATATGGAGTTCATGCTTGATGGTGATCATGTCGATCCCGTCCAAGCTCCCCTGACGGGTATTCCCGGCCAACCTCGACCATTGATGCAAGTCACAGTACGAAGCGAGGATGTTCGATTCCCTCAGGAAGTGGTACTGACACTATCGCCCACCGCGTGGCGTCCAACTCTCAGTGGGGGTACTGGTGGGTTGCAGACCAATGACTTCCTCCGCACGACGGAAGACCTCGATAACACTGGCCGCTGGCAAGAGGACTGGTGAAAACCATGCGCACCCAATGTAGCCGACGAGGCGTGGCGCTCTTGGACGTCATGTTGGCAGCGCTGATGCTGGCGATTGGCCTCTCTGTCACCATGTCATTGACAAGCCAAAGCTTGCTTGCAGAGCAGTCTGGTGAACGGCGACTCGTTGCCTCTTGGCTGGCCGACGAAACGATCGCGATGGTGCTGGCGCGCGGCCCCCGCCTATACCAACTGTCTGAACCGACTGAAGGTCAGTACGAAGCGCCCTTCGATCGATACGACTGGGCGCTTGACATTCACAAGGCCAACGAGTGGGAAGCGTGGACGGTCAAGGCCATTGTGTCATGGGAAGATCGTCGTGGCATAAACAGCATTGAAGTCGCCACCCTCATCGCCCCTCGCCACGGAAACGAGGATGATCCGCTTGACTGGCGACCATTGGAAGAACTCGACCGCGAGGGTCGGACGTGGGGCGAGGACGAAACGGACTTGGGCGGAGATCTGGTTGAATGAACTTCTGGCGAACGACACACAGTCCGACACGCCGTGGCTTCACGATGGTCGAGTTGATTCTCGCATCGGTCCTCATGGCGCTACTTCTCATGGCCATGGGCTTAGCGATGCAGCAGATTGTCAAGAGTCGCAACTCCGTACGCGGTCGCATCGAAGCACATCTCCGTGCCGATGCCGCCTTGAGTTTGGTACGCCGAGATCTCGCGTCCGTGTTGCGCCGATCGGACCTCTATTTTACCCGAGTACTGCTTGAAGACCGCATGACCACTCTGGATGGCGTAGAAGTTGATCGCGATGACATCCTCATCTTCAACAACCGCCTGCAAGCCACCCGCGACATCGAGTACAACGGCGACGGGCTGGAGTTCGAAACTCAGTACCGGGTCGAAGACGATGATCTTGGATCTGTCCTCCTGCAACGACGCGACGCAATGCCAGACGCCTATCCTCGGGGCGGCGGACTTGTCACACCAGCGGCCGAAGGCATCATCGGACTGTCCATCGAAGCATGGGACGGCCGCACTTGGCACGCAGAGTGGGACAGTGACCGCGATGGACTTCCATGGGCCTTTCGCATTACGGTCGAGGCAACCGGCGCGCCTCCAGGCGAGTCAACGGCTGACCATCCATCGGCCGTGCTTCGAACTGTGGTGCCACTGGACCGAAGCACCATGCCCTTGGATGTGGCCGATTCGAAACTGGCTTGGGAGATCATGGAGCGATTCGGGCTTGAATCTGACATGGAAGAAGATGTGATTGAAGCGGTGGCTGCGGCCAGTCCCCCGCCGATCGATCGCGGATCAACTGCTTCGGGCTTGATTGATCCAGGTGACGGCACCTCAACAACTGGCGGCGGCAGTGGCGTAGTCCTTGATACGCCCGCTGGTCAAGTCATCATCAGCAACGACGGAAGCAGCGCCACTTTACAGGGCGCTGGAAGTGGAGGAAGTCCCCGATGACTCGCCGACGCGGAACTGCCATTGTTGCGGTCCTTTGGGGGCTGGTCATCACTGCATTGCTTGTGTCAACCATGCAGGTGTGGACCATGCGTATGGCCATGCTCGGACGTGACACGCACGAACGCATTCGCGCACGCTGGGCAGCCCGCGCCGGAGCTGAATCGACCATCGCCAGGCTCGCCTACCACACTGCCAATCCTGTTCCGGGCGACGCGCACGCCTTATCAACCGACCTAGAAGCGGTGCACTTTGGTGAAATTGATGGCGGCAGTTGGATCATCCAACATCGTGCTGGCGATGCGACTCGACCCTTCGCAGGACCAATGGATGAGCACTCCAAACTCAATGTCAATGGCCCGAACCGTGGCTACATCGACATCATGTTTGGCCCACTGGCGTGGGGTGTCTTTGCAGCGATTGAAGACTGGATCGATGAGGACGACGAGCCCAGTGAATTTGGCGTGGAGCGTGAGTACTATCTGTCGCTCGACTCTCGCTATGAACCCCGCAATGGTCCAATGCAGAGCGTGGCCGAACTTGAACTGGTCGCAGGCATCGAACCGGACGATATCCGAGGCGAAGACTTCAATCTCAATGCCCGGCTCGACCCCGAGGAAGATGACGGCGACGAAATCCTGCCATGGGATGACCAATCCGGAAGCTTGGACGCGGGATGGTCAGGGCGTCTGACCGTTCGGTCCCAAGCAGGTGGAGCAACGCTTAGCGGGCAGCCCCGCATCTGGCTCATGGCCACCGATCAGGCCGAACTCATTGAGCGTTTTGACCACTTTGGCCTGACGCTTCCCGAAGAAAAAGCCACATGGCTGGTCGGCCAAGGGGCCTCGACGGACTTCGACCCCCTGAGTCTGGTCACCGCCCTTGAGGAAGCAACGACTACCGGCGGCCAAAGCGAGGGGGACGGAGAGGCCAATCTGACGTTTACGCCCGACGAAGTGGCCATTATTCTCTCTGAGACCTCCATGAAACCCGCTCACCGCCCTGACTGGGGTCGGATGAACCTCAACACGATCCCCGCGGACACGCTATATGACATGTTTGAGGGCCAGGAACGGATGGTAGACAGCCTGTTGGCCCTCAGAGCCGGCCGTGCAACTGGCCTAGTCAGCCCAGTTGACCTGTGGGACCTTCCCGGGATGGATTCCTCCGCTATGGACCAGTTGCTGCCCATGTTTGGGACCCACAGCAATGTCTTCACGATCTCCAGTCGAGGAGAGAGTGCGTCAACCGGCGAGATGGCTGAAATCAACCTCGTAGTTGATCGTTCAACCCTGCCGATCAGGATTCTCGAATACCGAGAGAACTGACCCGGTTGGTGAGGTGACGAGGAAGGACGGTCCTTCCCGGTACGTGCCAAAAAGCCCGTTTCGGATATCCTCCAGCACCAATGAGTAGGCTCAGCTCCGACCCCAGCACCACGCCCGGCGACGCCCTCACCATCATGCATTGGGTGGGTGATGTGTGGTGCTGTTTGACCTACCGGCCCACTGGCCACGGCATCGAGGTAATCTCGACTGAGACACTCAGCGACGAGGCTGCAGACCGCTACTGCCAGACTGCCCAAACTAGCCTCATTCGAGTTGTGCTCCCCGCTGCAGCAGTTTTGGTTCGATCTGTTTCGCTTGGTCACGGGGATCTGTCCACCCTTGAGCACCAACTTGCACAAGCTAGCGAGGATGCCTTCGGGCAATCCGTTTCGCCGCACCGCACCGCCGTGGCCATGCAGCCGGCAACCCCGGACGATCATCAGCGGTTTGGAATCGCCTTGGCCTGGCCGCCGGAACGATCCATCAAGCTTCCCACAACCGACAGTCAACAACTGCTTGCGGTACCGGATATCGTTGGATTGTTAGCGGCCATGAGTACGGCGCGACCCGACCTCCCACTGCTCTGGCACGATTCAACCGATGGAAGCACCGCCATGGTGCTCGCGGGCATGGGTCGCGTTTCGGCTCGCTCGACGCAACTGGAAAGCGGTGACGACGCAAACATTCGACGATTTGTCCTTGAGTCAGCACTTCAAGCCGGATGGTCAGCTGATGAAGCACGATCGCTGGGCGAGCAACTACCTGCCTCGACGCACCAGACGCCACAACTCATGCTTCCAGACTCCGTGTCTGAACAGATGCGTGGTCGCTGTACGAATGCCGATGACTTGGACCTCAACACCTTTGGTATCGCTCTGGGTTGCGCGCTCGCATCCACCAGTGATCTGGCAACACTCACTGCGCTGCGACCAACACTCCCGGAAGTCACGCCTAGCCGCAGCGAGGTGGTCATCCAACACATGTCTCGACGTCGTACCGCGATGCAACTTGTCATCGCGTTGGTGCTGCTCATCGTGCTGGGCCCAATCATCATCAACGGCCTACAACTGGCCATCCTGAGCATGGGAGTCGGCGACCTCGAGCCGGCGGTCGACCAAGCCGCTGAGGTTGAGCAGCGTCAGCGACTGTACGCACAATTGACCTCGAGTTCCCTTCCAATCACAAAACTGCTCGCCGACATCGGAGCCGCCACGCCCATCGGCGTCACACTTGACAATATTCGATTGTCCACCGGTGAACCGGCCCGGCTCAGAGGCGCGGCAACGGCCTACAACAACAAATCGGCTGCAGACCTAATCGCCGACATGAAAGACCACCTGCAACTTGCGGGAATCTTCAGCGAAGTCACGGTCGAATGGGGGGAGAGATCAAATCTTTGTGAGCGAGAATTCACCATGACAGCAGCCATCAAGAGTGCGACCTACCGACCGAGATATGCCAAGGAACAGGACTTCGGGGCTTGGACACTGCAGCAACGCAAGCACAAGTTACCCACGACCGCTGAGGGGGGGCCCAGCCCACGACCGAGCCTTGCATCCAAGTGGGTCCCGCAACAGCCCGGTGAATCCAGTTCTGCAACACCAGCAACCTCCACACCGACCTCCTCTCCGGGAACTGCAGTGGCAGGGACCACAACGCCGGACGTTCCACATCGCCCATCTGGTCACGCTTCCAAACCGGCGGCACCACTCGCTGGCACGACAACGCCACCCACTATCGCCACAGGTGGCAGCAACGGTTCGGGACCAAGCAGCGGTGTCAGCGTCTTCAGTGGCGGCTCAAGCCTCGGCGGCGGCTCGTCGGCCAGCGACACCGGCTCCCTGAGCGTGAGTGATACCAGCGTCCTCTCGGGCGACCTGTCAGCAGGCGACATGGGTGCCATCCCGGAAATTCTCACCGACGAGCAAATTGCCACGCTCACGAAGGCCGAAACCAAGGCAAAGATCAACGACGTCTCGGCCGCTCGAAGCCGCCCTCTCGATGAGGCCACGGACGCGGCACTCAAGGACTACTTCTCTAGGTTGTTCAAACATCTGCGTTCGATCCCACGGGAGGACGCTCCATGAGCACAGACACCTTGACCGATCGTATCCGCGAGGAGTTCCTCAAGATGTCTCGCTCCATCCGCATGGTCGCGGTGGTAGGCGTGGCAGTTCTGCTGTTCCTCTTGTGGTCAGCCACGATCAGTCCACTCGCTGCCTATTGGGGTGATCAGTCAGACATGATCGTCGCGCAAGTCGAACGCATCGAAGATGCCACGGCGGCCGCATCGGCGCAGCGAGCAGCGGTGATTGCCTTCGGGCCAATGTCCTCTCCCGAGCGACGCGCTAGCGAATCACAGGCCATGCTTGAAGCCATCACCCAAGTGATGTCCGACAGCGGCATACGAAAGTACGAACTCACGGAATCCTCAAGCGCTGTCAAAGTAGGAGGCACTGCCCTGCCAGGCATTGAGCGTATCAAAGCAACGGTATTGTTCTCTGCGGATGACGAGATTGCTTACGAAGCCATCGGGGCACTTGAAAACACGCCCTCTCTGGAGGGCATCACCTCCGCCCGCATCAAGCGGGGCAAGGCAGGTGGCCGATCACTTGATATCGAACTCACCCTTGAAGCTTGGATCAACGAGAGGTCACGCCGATGATCGATCGCGATCAAATGCAAGGACCTCTCGGTG
>PVBE012760592.1_pt1 | contig 25289 bp, 17 predicted proteins | sample 1631181 | NCBI WGS metagenome assembly PVBE01 (sample SAMN08397723, study PRJNA350692) | Marine metagenome, whole genome shotgun sequencing project. | isolation source: water | place: Pacific Ocean | collected 2012-04 | reverse complement strand
CCGATATGTACCCACTCAGCATAGTCGTACCGCTTTCGCAGATGATCGAAGCCCTTACCGGCCAACCGAAAATACGCTCGTCGAGCCACCCGGACTGCGCCTACGGAACGTACTTCCTGATCTCGCCGGAGGGAAAGCCATACCCGTTCCCCAGAGTGATAAACGTTGAGGGTATGTTCACCGACATGAACCGTATCGCCGCGCGGATAAACCGTCGCGGAGGGCGGGTCACCAGGTTCGACCGAGTCAGGGTCCTGGCCATGTTCAAACGCCATTTCAAAGCCGACCAGGCCCCGCCCGGACTGACCCTAAAGCGATTCATCCGCTCCCTGCGAGGAATGGTTGACAAGAAACTCGGAAGAGGCGAAAACGAAAAACTGAACTACAAGACGCTGTTGTGCGCCGGAATGCACTTCCAGGACCGGCATAACTTTGACGTCGAACGCGCCAAACGCTGCGTGATACTCTATTCAACCCCCGCCGGCGTGTTCCCGTTCTGCACCTACAACTGCGGGCCGGAGTATCGAGGAATAGTTGAGTCCCAGTTCGCCGGCGCCGCGACCCAGGCCGAGCAGGCTGAGGAACTCAGAGAACCATCGGAGACTGCGTGATGACGAAATATGCAACCCCGCTGCTGACGATTGTGCTGCTCGTAACCGCCGGTTGCCGATACTTCACTAAGCCTCCGGCGGCGGCTCCGGCCGCTCCGAAGCCTGCATTCTCCACGATAGAAACAAACAGCATCAAGAACGAGTCGATGACGCTCAAGATCCAGATGCCCAAACGCCGCTACACCGCCGGACAGAACATTCACCTCGGCATTATCGCAATCAACACCGGTCAGAAGCCCCTGGTTTTCAGAAGCCCGACCACCGCCCTGTACAAGGTCACTATCTACCGCATGACGTCCTCGGGCTGGCGATGGGTTAACCAGTATCCGCAGGATGTGCTGAAGGTCAGCAGAACCTGGACGCTCCAACCGGGCAAGAGAATAAAGTACAACCAGATCATCCCCGTGATGCGCGACTGGCCAATGGACGAAGCTCTCAGACTAGTCGTTGAACTGGAGGGCGGGCCGGATCTGAAGTGCCCGATTATCGTTTCGGCGACCGCAAAATAGCAGGACCAACCGTGACAGAACTTGCCGACGAGAATATGCAGCGGGAGGATAAGTCCTACACCATGGCGAGCAGTCATTCGACCGCCGCCGAGCTGGGCAAGGAATACAAGCACGAGTTCACCGCCAGCGACGACGGCGACAAGACGCCCGTCCGGGCGTCTGACGGACAGGACACCAGCGGCCAATACGTCTCGCAGTGCGAGGCGTTGACCGATCACGTAACGCCGCGCCTGCTGCAACCGGACTTTCATCACCCGCTTGAGAACTGGCTCGGCCGGCGCCCGGTGCGGTGGTTGCTGAAGATGCTGTCGCGGCCGGATCGTCACGGGAAGACGGCGATGGAGAGGATAATCACATCGTACCGCAATCCCGACACGCCTCTTTCGCAACGGGTCAAATATGCTCCGGTGCATTTCTTCATCGATCGCATGCGGGGCGCGACGGACGTAGCGACGTTCCGCAAGCACTTGTCCGAGCATACGCCCACTGTCAGGGGCATGGTCATAGTCGCGCGTTCCATCGCCGAGTTCGGACTGACTATACCGCAGAAATTCGTCGCGCCGCTCTTTGCTGTCTGGAACCTGACTAACCGCTGCAACCTGTCGTGCAGCCACTGCTACCAGGACTCCGACCCGCACACGCTTAAAAACGAACTTAACCTGGAAGAGAAGCTCGACCTGGTCGACCAGATGGGCCGGGCGCACATGCCGATGCTGGCCCTGTCCGGCGGCGAGCCGACGATTTGCCCAGATATCGTGCCGGTCCTTCACCGGGCCAAGAAATACGGAATCCACACGACTATCGCCACAAATGGGACCACGATGACTCGTGACCGGGCGGCGGAACTGGCCGAGGCGGGTCTGCGATACGTCGAGATATCTCTGGACTCGGTCAACCCAGCCCGTCACGACAAGTTCCGCGGACATCCGGGAATGTGGGAAAAGGCGATCGCCGGTGCGAAGAACGTTGTCGCCACCGACGGCATGCGACTGGGCATCGCAATGTGCGTTCACCAGGGCAATATCGACGAAGTGCCCGACATGATCTCGCTGGCTGAAGATCTGGGGGCCGAGATCTTCGCGCACTTCAATTTTATTCCCGTGGGACGCGGGCTGAAGATGGTATCGGGCGATATAACGCCTCAGCAGCGTGAAAAGCTCCTGGCGCTTCTCAACAAGAAGATGCAGGACAACGAAATCGGTGTAATATCGACCGCTCCGCAGCTCGGGCGCATGTGCCTGGTCGGTTCTCCGATCGACGACGGAAAGGCCGCCTGCAGCCACGCGGGAGCCGGCAGCGGTGTGAAGGCTCGCGTGGTGGCCAAGTATCTCGGCGGATGCGGCGCCGGGCGCACCTACGTTTGCATCGAGCCGGCGGGCAACGTCACACCGTGCGTTTACATGCCCCAGCGCGTGATGGGCAATCTGCGCGACAAACCGTTAATGGACATCTTCCGCAACAGCGTGTTCTGGGATATTCTCAACGATCGCGACCATCGCCTGCATCACTGCGAGGTCTGCTCGTTCAAGAACTATTGCGGCGGATGCCGAGCGCGGGCCGACGCCTATTTCGGGCAACTCCACGCTGGCGACCCGGGATGCATATTCAATTCCAAACACTGGGACAAACTCGTCGAAGACGGCGTAGCTGTCGAATACACAAGCGACGCCGAGCTGCCGAAAATGCCACACGGACCGGCCTAGGGAAAACAGCTGAATACTGCTGCGTCGCCGTCGCCCGATCAGGCATCCTACATTTCGTCGTCCTTGCGCAGGGCTTTCGGCGATGCGAATATTTCGTGCAGTATCATCGCCTTCTTCGCCGCCGAGCGATTTTGGAGTTCTATTATGACTCCGGGTCTGTCTATCTTCTGGATCGAGGTCTCTTTCGACGAGAGTTTAGCGTCCACCAGGCGCGCCTCGATGGCTTTCGTGTCGGCCTCGGGCGGTTTGCGCGCCGACAGCCGCTTCTGCCTGTCGGCTTCAAGCTGGGCCTGGCGCTGCTGACGTAGCTTAAGTTCCTGCGCGACGCGAACGGCCTTTTGGGGCTGTTGCGGCGGGGCGGGGGGTTGGGCTCGCCCGACGACTGTCGGCAGTTTGGCGGTCTTTGGCTTGGCGGCCTCCTGCTGCTTTTTCTTCTCGGCCCATTTCTGGAAGAAAGAGCTGATCGCGGTGATTCCCACGAACAGTAGCAGGGCGACTATATGCACCCAGTTGAAATCGTCAGCGGCTAGAATGTATGCCAGTGAATTCATGATCTGTCGCTATTCGGGCTTGCCGCCCTTGGGCTTCTCGCCGCCGCCGATGTTGTCACGCATCTTGGTGTCGGCCTGGATGTTCCTCAGGCGATAGTAGTCCATAACGCCCAGTGATCCGTTGCGGAACGCCTCTGCGATAGCCAGCGGGATCTCCGCTTCAGCCAGCACCACTTTGGCCCGATTTTCGCGGACAAGGGCGGCCATTTCCTGTTCCTGGGCCAGCGCCATTGCACGGCGTTTTTCCGCTTCGGCCTGGAATCGCCGCTTGTCGGCTTCGGCCTGGTCGGCCTGCAGTTTGGCGCCGATATTCTCACCAACGTCAACGTCGGCGATGTCGATCGAGAGGATCTGGAATGCGGTTCCTGCGTCCAGGCCCTTGTCCAGCACGCCTTTTGAGATCAGATCGGGATTCTCGAGGACGGCCTTGTAAGTTTCCGATGAGCCGATGGTCGTGACGATTCCCTCGCCAACGCGCGCGATGATCGTTTCCTCGGTCGCGCCGCCGATCAGTCGGTCGATGTTCGCCCTGACGGTCACGCGTGCTTTAGCTTTGACCTGGATGCCGTCTTTGCCCACCGCGTCGATGGTCACTTTTCCCGTAGCCGGGTTGGGGCAGTCGATCACCTTGGGGTTGACCGACGTCTGTACGGCTTCGAGTATGTCGCGGCCGGCAAGGTCGATCGCGGTGGCGAGCTGCCATCCCAACTCGATATCCGCACGGTTGGCGGCGATCAGGGCCCGCACAACGTTCGTCGGACGTCCGCCGGCCAGGTAGTGCGTTTCGAGCTGGTCGGTGCTGAGGTCCAGCCCGGCGCGAATCGCCTGGATGCGTGCGATAACGATAGTTGCAGGATGGACTTTCCTGAACCGCATGCCCATGAGCTGAAACAGGCTTACGCCCGCTCTTGAGAACAATGCCTGGAACCAGACTCCGGCCACCGGAACGAACACCCCCAGCATGACCAGTACGATTATCAGCAGGAACCCCAGGGCGATCATGGCAGGCAGGCCCGGTCCGGTCTCGGCGGCGAGCATCATAGCTAGTGTTGACATCATTTCAATATCCTTTATTTCAGCGGTCAGTTAGTGTGAGAAGTTCAGGCGTCCGCATCGGCTTTGCGGACGATCAGGTTCATTGAATCGGATCGCACCACGACGATCGGCGTGTCTTTTTCTATCATTCCGGTCTCGGCGTGTGCGGGCAGTCGCTTATTGTCGATCCGCACCATTCCCGCCGGCCTGAGCAGAGTGGCGGCGGTTCCGGTCTTCCCGACCATCTCGTCGAATGCGGCGGCTTCGGGCGTTGCGTCGCCGGTGGCGTCTTTGGCCTTGGACAGGAACATTCTCTTGCCGATCGGCGTCTTGGGCAGGAATTTCACAATGAACGTAAGGTACATTATCCCGCCGACAATCACTATAGGCAGCATAACGGCGCCGAACCACGTGGCGTATTGGAACGCCGTGTAAATTGCCGCGAAGATCGCCGCCACCGCTCCCAGGGACAGCAGGCCGAAACTGGGCAGCAGTATTTCCATAAGCGCCAGCACCATAGCGGCGCCCAGAAACAGAAACACAATCATCAGAGGGTCCATTTACACTTCCTCTACAATCAGTTGGTTGCCCGTTCGCTCGATAACGCGGACCTTGGCGCCGGCCTCTATCGCCGACCCATCGGACGTCGCGTCGCATATCTCCTGTCCAAATCGCACCGTTCCCACCGGTCTGCACATGGTTTCAACCATTCCAGTGTCACCGATCTTAATGTGCATGATCGGCGCGCTTTCGGTCGCCGGTGCGTCGGTGGCCGCCTTAGCCTCGCCCAGCATCAGGCGGCTGACCAGCGGCATTGTGGGCAGGTACTGGGCGATAATGACCGATGCTATCACGCCCACCGAGAACCCCAGCCCCAGTGCGTAAAGGCCCGATCCGAACCAGCTCCAATCCAGGTCGGTCTGCGGCCAGGGGAATTCGGTCGGTGAGTTCGGCACGACCATCGCCATCAGGCCGATCGCGCAGCAGAACAATCCGCTTACCCCGGCTACGCCGAATCCGGGTATAACGAATATCTCCATCGCCAGCAGGAACACGCCCGTGCAGAACAGCGCTATCTCCCACCATTGGGCCAGCCCGATCAGGTAATGGCTCCCGAAGATTACCGCAAAGCACACTATCGCCAGGCTGCCGGGCAGCCCGAACCCCGGAGCCTGAAACTCCATGTAGGCGCCCAGAATCCCCAGCGTCATCAGGAGGCCCACCAGCGTGGGGCTTGTCAGGAACGCGACCAGTCCCTCGGACCAGTTGTCCTCCAGCACGACAGGCTTGGCGATGATGTTGTAATGTTCCTCAAGGGCGTCGAAGTCTTCGAATACATGGTCGATGAATCCGCACTTTATCGCTTCGGAGTCGGTTAACATCACCAGGCCGAGGTCCGCCTCGCGGTCGATCGCGTCCAGGAACTCCCAGTCCAGTTCGGCGTCTTGGGCCCTGGTCGCTTTCGTGCCGGGCCAGTTGGCCACCAGTCTTCTCCAGTCTTTGGCGTCGGGATCGGCTATGCGAACTTCACGGGTCTTTCTGTTGCGAATTCGCCATATTTCGCGCGTGCTGGTGATCATGGCCTCGCAGAGCATCTCGTTGTGCCCGTTGATCTGGGCCACCGCGCGTGTCAGCGCCCGTGCGTTCGTTTCGATCTTGCCCCGCTCCTTGTCAGGAATGGGCATGAGTTTCCCCCCGGCGATCATTATGGGCATCGAGTCGCCGATCCGGCTTCCGGGAGCCATCACGATTTCGCAGCACGCCAGCGAGATTATCGCCCCGGCGCTGATCGCACGCGGCCGAACGTACGCCACGGTGTAGATGCCCTTGAGGTCCTTGCTGATCAGGTCGCAGATGCCCTCCATGGCGTCCGACCGCCCGCCGGGCGTGTCCAGGTCGAGTATCACCATTTGTGCGCCCTTGCCCTTGCACAGCGTAACCTTGCGCCTGATGCTGGCCAGCGTGGTCAGGGTGATTCCGCCCGGATCGCGAATATTGAGCACAAACGCCTTTGTCACCTTGTCGGGAATCGCCGGTGCGGGGTATTGTCTTACACGCGGCGCCAGCCAGCCTTCATCAGTAGTTCTCACGCCGCCGGGCGCAGGTCGAGTTGTCGCCGGGCGCGTGGCGGACTCCTGTTCGGTCGGGTCAATAAGATCGCCGGATCTGTCTTTGTGGAACAACGCCGGCTTTACGGTGATGTTATAATGTTTCTCCAGGGCGTTCAGGTCCTTGAAGACATGGTCGATCAGTCCGCATTTGATCGCTTCGCTGTCGGTGAGCATGACCAGGCCAAGGTCCTTGCCGCGGTCGATGGCCTCAAGAAACTCCCAGTCCAGCTTCGCGTCGGACTCCTGGGTGGCTTTGGTGTCGGGCCAGTCGGCCACTATCCTTCGCCAATTCCTTGCGTCCGGATCAATCACGCGCACTTCGCGGGTCTTGCGGTTGCGGATTCGCCATATCTCACGGGTGCTGGTGATCATGGCTTCGCAGAGCGCAGCGTTATGCCCGTTGCGTTCGGCCAGCAGGCGCGTCAACGCCCGTTCGTCGGTTTCGTATTTGCCCCGCTCCTTGTCAGGGATTCGTATGAACCTGCCGCCGGATGAGAAAACGGACATCGAGTCGCCGATACGACTTCCCGGCGCCATGACGATTTCAGTGCACGCCAGCGAAATTATCGCCCCGGCGCTTATCGCCCGCGGATTGGCGTACGCCACGGTGTAAACTTCGCCGAGGTCCTTGGTGATCAGATCGCAAATTCCCTCCATCGCCGAGACCCGTCCGCCGGGCGTGTCGATGTCAAAAATCACCAGTTCGGCGCCGTTCTTCTTACACGTGGCGACCTGGAACTTGATGGTCTCCAGCGTGTCGAGAGTAATTCCATCGGGGTCGCGAATGTCGATCTTGAACGCTTTGGTCACCTTTTCGGGCAGCTTGGGCGCCGCGGTGGCTCTCACGCGCGGCGCCAGCCAGCCTTCGCTGGTTATCCGAGCGCCCTTGGGCGTTGGTTGCGCGGCCGCAGCGGCGGGCCGTGTTGTTTGCGATGCGGATAGTGCGGCCGTCAACAGGATCACACCCGCCGCAGCCCCGGCCCCGAATTGTCTCATGCCCATCATACCTTAGTATTCTAGGTGTGCCGCCACCGCGTTACAAGCGTCTGTGCCGAACAGTCGTCCAGTTTCTATATGCAAAAGCCCGCCCCGGACTGATCCGGGGCGGGCCTTTGTTTGGCTTGAATCGTTGCGGGGCGTTTACACGCGGATGTTCTTCGAGCCGTTCTTGGCGCTCTTTACCGCCGCTTCTACGAACTTCATGTGCTTTACGCCGTCTTGAATGTTGGCGTATTTGCTTCCGTCGCAGGAGAATTTCTTGCCCTTGTTATACTTGCGGACATCCTTCTCGAACTCGCGGTGCAGGCGTGCGAACGCGTCGTGGAACGCTTCGCCGTGTCCCGAGGGGATCGTCGCTTCGTCGGCGACCCAGTTGGGGATCTTGCCCAGGAAACTGTCGGCCCCGCCGACCTCGCCGCGCCAGTAGTCGCGATCCGGCTCGCCGGGCAGGCGGATGGTGATGCGTTCTGAATCTTCCTGCTTCCAGATCAGGGATCCCTTTTCGCAGTTCACTTCGATGCCCATGTTGTTCTTGTTGCCGATGGCGATCTGCGTCGCGCGGATCAGGGCGCGTCCGCCGTTTGACAGGCGACAGTACGTCGTGAAGTGGTCGTCGAGCTGACGGCCTTCCAGGAACGTTTCGATCATTCCGCGGACATACGTTACTTCCAGCCCGGTCAGGAATCGCAGTTGCATGTATGCGTGTGTTCCGATGTCGCCGCCGCAGCAGGAGGCGCCGGCCATCTTCGGGTCGGTCCGCCACGAGGCTTGCATCTGGCCTTCGGCTTCCAGCTTCGTCGCCAGCCAGCCCTGTAGGTAGTACGAGTCGCACCAGCGCACCGCGCCGAGCTTGCCGCTGGTGATGACCCAGCGTGCGAACCAGCTTGACCAGTGGCCAAGATACGTGTGTGCGATTCCGAACGGGACCTTGTTCTTCTTGACAGCGGCCGCCAGTTCGATCGCCTCTGAGGCCTTGACAGTGATCGGCTTTTCGCAGAAGACCGGGATGCCGGCGTTGACCAGCTTCATCGCCGGGTCGAAGTGTACGAAGTTCGGGGTAACGATCAGTGCGTAGTCGATTCTCTCGCCGATGGGCAGCTTGGCCTGAACTTCGATCATCGCGTCGTACGTGGGGTAGCCCTTGATGGGGTAGGCCCACTTGCGTGCTTCGCTCATGGCGATGTCGGGATCCTGGTGCAGCGCCGCACAGGTGACGCGCCGGGTTCCGTCGAAGTGAATCGCCTTTTGGTGCGGGTTAACGATGAACGCTCCGCCGCCGCCGCCGATGATACCGACTTTCAATACTCGCTTAGGCATATTTCTGGTCCTTTCAGTAAGGTGGTGTTCGCATGCGTTGCTCGGCAACATCGCCGAGGACGTGCCATTAAGATAGGAAACTCTCCGGCAAGTTGCAAGATGTTGGCAATCGATTCGCCGTACGATACACTTGGCGAGGAAAGGAACTGGCACGATGGATGTTTTTGAGACAGTCGCTGTGCTGCTGACGCTGGCGGCGGCCCTTAGTTATATAAACCACCGATGGTTGAAGATGCCCCCGACGATCGCGCTGATGCTGGGCAGCTTCGTGCTGTCGCTTCTGCTTCTGGGCGTCGGGGCCTTGCCGCTGCAGCTCGGGCAGCACATTCAGTCAAGCGCCCGCCATCTGGTCGAAGGCATGAACTTCGGCGAAGTTATGATGAAGGGCATGCTGGGCCTGCTGCTGTTCGCCGGTTCGCTGCACGTGCAGTTAAACGATCTGGCCGAGCACAAGTGGCAAATCGCGACGTATGCGATTGTGGGCACGGTGGCGTCGACTTTTCTCGTCGCCGGATTGGTGATGGGTCTGTCCAGCGTGATGTCACTCGACATACCGTGGATATTCTGCCTGCTGTTCGGGGCGCTGATCTCGCCGACCGACCCGATTGCGGTGCTGGGGATAATGAAACGCGTGGGCGCCTCGCGATCGCTGGAGACCAAGATTTCCGGTGAGTCGCTGTTCAACGATGGTATTGGCGTGGTGGTGTTCCTGTCGGTGCTCGAGGTCGCAACCGGCCACGGCGCCAGTGTCGGAGGGATCGCCAGGCTGTTCCTGGTCGAAGCAGTGGGGGGCATAGCGTTCGGTCTGGTGATAGGATACCTGGCGTTTCGCATAATCAAGAGCATCGACAACTACCATGTCGAAATCCTGGTGACTCTGTCGCTGGTCATGGGCGGATACGCTCTGGCCGACACGCTGCATACTTCCGGCCCGCTTGCGATGGTCGCCGCCGGTCTGCTGATCGGAAACACCGGGCGGCGCCTGGGCATGAGCAGGCTCACCCGCGAACACCTGGACCTGTTCTGGGAGCTGATCGACCAGATACTAAACGCGATCCTGTTCGTTATGATCGGTCTTGAGGTCCTGGTCCTGTCGGCTCACGGCATGTACATGCTGGCCGGGTTAATTGCGGTCCCGCTGGTGCTGCTGTCGCGAATGCTGACAGTCGGAGCCGGGGTGATGGCCGTAGGCACAGGCCGGCCTAAAACTGTTGCGATAATGACCTGGGGCGGTCTGCGAGGCGGGATATCCGTGGCGTTGGCCCTGTCGATACCGCAAACCGTGCCGTGCCGCGACCTGATCGTAACGATGACGTACGTCGTAGTGGCCTTCGCAGTGCTCGTCCAGGGTCTGACGGTGGGGCGTCTGATAAAAGTCTGGGGTACTCCTGATTAACCTGGGCGTCGAGGGCCGCCATTACTTATAGGCGGTTCGCCGGCGGAGGGTGTCCTTGATGAAACGGATTTCATTTTGCTGTTTTGCCGGCGGCGCAAACGCGTCGAACTTGAACCTAAACGCTGTCGTGCGCCCGATGGCGGTAATCGCCCAGAGACGCACCCGGGCGTCGGGGTCCTCCAGGGCTTCGACCAGTTCCTTCAGCGCCGTTTTGTCGCGGCGCCTGGCGAGTCCTCTAGCCGCTCCGGCTCGCACCTGAGGGTCTTCTTTTTTGGAGGCCAGGATTTTCCGCAGCGGCGCTGGACTCAATTTCGGGTACGCTCCGATAGCCTTAACCGCTGCCGTGGCGACGTGGGGCTTGGGATCGCCGGCCAGGGCGACGAGTGTCTTTATCGATTCGTCATCCGTTCGCCCGTCCAGTTCGGCGATCGCTTGCAGGCGTTCATTGGGGTCCGACGAATTCGGATCGCTCCGGCCGGGCCAAACCGCCATGACAATAGCTATCAACAGCACCGCCAACACAACTGATTTAGCGATCTGTCCGGCGCTCATCGACCTTCCGAAAGTATGCATCAAGGGCCCCATACGCCCATATTCGCAGAGCCGTGCAACTGCTGTTCGAGTTCTTCGACCGTCATGGACGAAACGCTTCCGTCGGTGGATATGTAGTTGGCGCGTCCGAAGTGACGCGGGCGCAGAGACTCGTCGATGTCGGTGAAATTGCCCCTGAGACGAATCACTGACGTGTCGTACTCCGCCAGAAGCAACTGGCCCGGTCGCGGCGATTCACGGTCTACCGCCGTGCTCATGCCGTACGACGCACGTTGCGTTCCCACAATATACGGCGGTTCAATAATCCCGGCGTATTGTCGTCCGGTCAATCGCATGAGGACCCTCGGGTCTGCGGTCTGCATCGCCGATTTGTTCGTATTTCTTACTGACTGGAGAACGGCGGTCAGTTCGTTTCGCCAGTTCGAGCTCCCGTCGTCTGTGCAGATCCAGTGTTCAGAACCGCAGAGCCCTCCGTCGCCCGGCGGGTCGATCGATTCGATGATCGTGCTGTCGCCTTGAGAGACGAAGATCGCCGCGTCGTCATCGATGCAAATCAGTGTCTGGTGACTCGCCGGATCCGGCGGATCCCAACCGTGATCGCCCGCAATGCCGGGCGGGTTGACCAGGATCTGGTTATCCTCCAGCGAACGCCCCAATGTGATTACGTCCTGGAGGTTGGAGAACAGGTTGGCGTTCTGGACAATGTACAGATCGGCCATGTCGTTATGTTCTTCGAGATCCATCTCCTGATCGTCTTCGGGGCAGACCAGCAATTCACCGGCATTGTGATTTACTATGTAGCTGAATCACGAGTTCGCCGCCGGTAGAATACCCTCGCCGTCGGAGTCGGTGTGAAGCAGGCCCGTTAATTCTTTGAGATTATTCCGGCAGATAATCTCCCGACCGCGCTTCTGCATTCCATTGAACGAAGGGATTAGCAGGGTCGCCAGTAAAGCGATCAATGCGATCACGACGAGCAGTTCAACCAGTGTAAACCCCGGGTGTCTGACTCGCTTGGATCCGACTGGAGTTGCTCTGAATTCGTTCATTGCCTGTCTTCAGTTGCTCCTTTCATTTTATGCTTAGGGGCAATTTCGACAAGGCAAATATGCTTTTCCCAGCCGAGCCTCTGACTAGGCCAACGATTTTATCCATGTGAGGATCTCGATCGGCTCGGTTTCGGCGTGCTGAAACGCGCGAATCGGCTTGGTGTTGGCCAGCGTGAAACCTGCATTTCTGCAGAAGCGCGTGATCGGCTCGTTGACGCTTAGCGTTTGTGCGTGAACGCCGGGTACTCCCAGCGATCGCATCCGCCGGATGAACATTTCGTACAGTTCGGCCCCGTAGCCGCTCCCGCGAGCTTCGCTCAGCAGGTCTATGTGCATTGTCGCCGGGTAGTTGCTGACCAGCCTCGGCGGTATCGACATCTCACCACGTGCGATCGATTTGAGCATCGCCATTGCCGCCGCTCGCGTATCGGGCCAACGAAGTAGACGCTTGCGAATCGCACGCAGAATTATCCCCGGCGCCAGGAACGGGACGTACCTGTCGAACCGTCTCACGTCGTCAGTTCCTGTGAGATAGCCCACGACTCGCTCGTCGCCGGCGCTGCACAGCACCCAACTGTTCTGCGGCGCGCGATCGGTGAAGTATCGCGTCCAGAATTCGGCCCAGATCCATCCGTCGGGAATGTGTCCTTTTCCCGGTCCGCCGAGCCACGCGGTCTGGATGCAGATGTCCCTAACCGCCTGGCGGTCGGCCCGCCGCAGCGGACGAATAAAGCATTTTGCAGTACATCGCTCAGGCATACCTTTGGTCCTTGTGCGGTCAGGTAGTATAATGCGGTAATGTCAAACGCGAAAGAAATGCAAATCAATCGACGCGAATTTATCAGGACCGCCGGACTCGGTGTTGCGGTGATGGCGGGTGTGTCGCTGGCGGGAAAAGCTCCGGCGCCCCTGCCGGTGAAACCGTACTTCTTCATCCAGATGGCCGACCCGCAGCTCTATTGGGGGTCGGTGGCGTCATGGAAACAGGCGATCTCATGCGCCAATGCGCTGAAGCCTGCGTTCGTGGCTGTCTGCGGCGATCTGATGAACTGCGACGGAAACCCCGCCAAACGCGACTGGAAGAAGGATGAGCAGCGAGCCAAAGATTATCTCGCCGGCGCCGCGGGTCTCGACAAGAGCATTCCGATCCATCACCTCGCGGGCAATCACGATGTATGCAACATCCCCACGCCGGCGACGCTCCAGTGGTATACAAAGCGGTTCGGGAAACTCTGGTACACGTTTTCGCACTCGGGCGATTTCTTCATGGCCGTCGAGAGCGATCTGATAAAGAACCCCAAGGGCGCCCCGAAAACCGCGGCCGGGCAGATGGCATGGATAAAGAAGACGCTGCTGTCGGACGAGGTTAAGAAGGCTCGCCACAAGATTGTCTTCATGCACCATCCCATGTGCCTGAAGAAGACCGACGAACCGCACAAGTATTTCAATCTGCCGACCAAGCCGCGGGCCGAACTGCTGAAACTGTTCTCCCAGGCAGGTGTGCGTGCGGTTTTCAGCGGCCATTATCACGGTAATCTCTACGTAAAGGCCGGCGATATCGAACTGGTCACGACCAGCTCAACAGGCAAAGCCCTTCGCAAAGACCCGCTGGGCTTCCGCATAGTCAAGGTGTATCCCGACCGGATCGAACACAAGTACTACGGCTACGAAGCTCTACCGAAGAAAGTTGAGTTCTAGACGCCTTCCGCTTGAGATTCGGACGCTGTTCATCGCTCTTCGGCGCTGTTTCAGGCCGGGCGCCCTCGCCAAGGATCGCCGATATCGTCTCCCACATATCAAGCTGCCATTTTCTGACCATCTTCACGCTCCGGTGATAGTCTCGCTTCAAGGCTAATCGAGCTTGCAGCGCTTCTACTTTAATAATACGGAACGTTTATTAAGCTGGCGTTCAGAGACCGTTAGAATTGCGCAAAAATAACCCCGCCCTGGCGGACGGGGTTATCGCGTCTGTAGCACTTGGCGTGGTTAAGTCTTTTAGTCTACGATCTTTAGTTTGATCTCGTCTGAGTTTGCTTTCAGTTCCGGTGCGTACATCGCGCTTGCCCTCGTCGGCAGGGCGCTGAACTTGCCGGGTATCTCGGCTCGCATGCGGTAGCTCAACGAATGCTTGCCTCGCGCCAGGCGCCTTACGAAGAACGTAACCCGCTCGTCGCGAAGCTCCATGTAGGCGCCCATTCCGTTGGCGCTGTACCCGCTGCGGAGGGCGACCGGTTCGAAGCCGGAGGCCTTCATGTCCTCGAACATTATGTACTCGTAATCGTTCTTGGACTCCATCGTCAGCTCGATCTCGACTAAGTCGCCGCTCTTGAGCGTATCTAGGTTCTTCAACTCCTTCCGCTCGTACTTCTCGACCTTCTGGTCGACCGCCTGGCCGCGTGATCCTTCGACTTTTATCTTCTTGTCGACCTTGATTAGCTTGTAGTACTTGCGGTTGACCTTGATCTCCAGACCGGCCCGGGTGATGTGATCTTCAAGCGTAAAGTTCGTCAGGTACGCGTTGAAGTACAGCGGCCCGGTCCCTTCCTTCTTGAACTCGACGGTGTGCTTGCCGCTGGTGACCTTCTTGCCCAGCAGCACCAGCTTGTTGTCGAAGCTGAAGAGGTTGTCGGCGTTGATCTTGACGGTCTTGTGCTTCTTTCCGTCAACGAAGATGCTAACGGTCATGTTGGGCTTGTCTTCGCCGGCGGCTTTTATGAAGTCGCCGAACGCCTCGATAACGTAAGCGGTGTCGCGCGTCGAGTTCCAGTACGTTGCGTGACGCCGGTTGTTGATCAGGTATTTGACTAATCGCGAGGCCTTTTTGCTCTTGGGCTCAGTCAGGCACAGCAGTTTGAGGTAGTAGGCGTGGGCCTCCATCTCGCTGCCGTACCAGTGCCACCACCAACCGCTGTTGGGCAGCTTCAACCAGGCCGACTGGTTCTCGTCGTCCTGCTGGAGATACTGCTCGATGTTCCGCTTCAGCATGTCTCGCTTCTCTTTGTCATCGACCTTGTGGCAGGCGATACCGAACATTGCCTTGGCGTAAACGCTTATGTGGTTCCGATCGCGGTAGATTCGCTTTCGCATCTCGGGGTTGTCGACCTTCTCGTCGACCAGCACCATGTATACCAGTGCGTCGAGATTGTCGGCGTGCTGCTTGCCGTGCTTCTTGGTCTTCTCCCAGAGGATCAGTTTGGCCAGTTCGTTGTCCTGGCGGCATTTAAGCCACTGGATACCGCGCTTGATCACCCCGGGCACGACGGCCACGTCGTTTGCCCGGGCGATCTGCAGCCCGTGCACCACCACCGCGGTCGTGTGCGGATACGAGTGTTCTCGCCACCCGCTCCACCAGCCCCAGCCGCCGTCGGAGTTCTGCATGTTCGTAAGACGCTGGAGCCCGGCTTTGACCATCCGGTCAACCTCGCCCTTGTCGAACACCGGATTGCGATTGACCCATCGCTTACCGTCCCAACGCTTCTTGCCGGCCAGTCGCTTCCAGTCGGCCGCTCGTTTCACGTCGTCGCCGATCTCCTGCGCGTTCAGGTTCGTGCGTTTGGCCTTGACCTTGTCGAGGTCCAGCCCCATGTTCTGCAGGACCTTCTGGGTGATGACCGTCGGCAGGAAGCGGTTGAGCGTCTGCTCGGTGCAGCCGTAGGGGTATTCGACAACGTACGGCAGGGCGTCGACCATGGCTCCGGCCAGCGTCGGCGAGTAGCGGATCTCCAAGCGGCTTTCGGCCGGTCTGCGTTCCTTCGGCACGTTGATTACGAACTTGCCGCTCTTGTTCTGCGGGCGGATCACGCCGGAGAAGCTGTCGGTCTTGAGCATTCCGTGAACGAAGACCGGGAAGGTCATCGCCATCGCGTCGGACTCTTCGTCCGTCAGCGCCTTCATGGTGATCTTGGCGCTGCCTTCCTTGAGCACTTTGACGCGCCAGTTAACGCGTTTCTCACCGCTGGCGGGGACGTCGACCTTCTGGGAGGCTTTCTGGCCCTTGATCAGTTCGATGCATCCGCCGCCCAAAACCAACTGCACGTCGACCTTCTTGGCTTTCTTCAGGTAGTTGTGCACGTTTGCCGACAGGACCACTTCGTCTTTCTGCACGAAGAATCGCGGCGCCTGCAGGCGCACGATCAGGTTCTTTGTCGTCACTACTTCTACTGAGCCTTCGCCGACTCGCGTACCGTGCCCCATCGCCCAGACCATCGTCTTCCAGGTCGTGAGATTCTCGGGCATGGTAAGCTCGATCTCGGCGAAACCGTCCTTGCCGGTAGTCAGCGCCGAGGCCCAGAACGCCGTGTCGGCGAATTTTGTGCGTACGGTCGGCTGAACTACGCCGACGCCCTGACCCTGACCTTTGCCGTTCTTGCGACGGGCTCGGGACTCGGTGCTCTTCTGCTTGGACATCGGAGCCGAGGCTCCTTTGGCCATCGATCTGCGGCCCAACGCGTTTCCGACAAGACCGGCGCCTTCCATCGCTCCGCCGTTCGCCATGTCGGCGGAGGCCAGCACGCTGGCATTATCATCCATCGCCTTCTCTTCGCCTTCGCCTTCGCCGCCCGGTCCGGGCTCGTCGGCCACGGAGTGTCCGAACACGCCGAGGAACGACATGCCGATCTCGCCTTTCAGCAGCAGGTTGCCGCTGGACTTGGTCAGCGACGTTTCGTGCCTGGCGTAGTGGCGTCTCTTCCACTTCCAGAAGAACTCCTTGATCTTGCCGACGTTCGATCCGCCGGATATGTATTCGACGGCCTTGTCGTACATCGTGAGCACGGTAGAGCCGGAGAACGGTTCGCCGTTTGCATCGACAAGCTTGATCTTGACCTTGGCTTTCTCGCCGGGCTTGTACTTCTTCTTGGACGGGAAGATCTTCACGTCCAACACGCGTTTCTCCGGCGGGACCACGATCTGGCGGACCTCGCGGAATACCTTGCCGTCAGCGACGGTAAGCGCCTCGACGAAGAAGTTGGGCATATCCTTCTTGATAACTTCGATCTGCTCGCCGACGCTGCGCCCCTTCAGGCGGAAGATCTTCGGAGCCAGGTAGACCCCGTTGGCCGGTCGCACAAACAGCAGCACCGTCGATCCGGCCCGGCTGGTGTTCATGCGGAGTTTAACCTTCTCGCCGGGCTTGTATGTCTGCTTGTCGGCGACCAGTTCGATATCGTTGAAGCGGTACTTGCTTCCGCTGTCGCCTTCGCCCCAGACGACAAATACGTATCCGCCCTCGATCGCGTGTTCCTTGGCGTCGGTCAGCGTATAGCTCAGGCGATACTGGCCCGGCGCGGACGCCTTGATCTGTATGCTGGACTTTCCGTCTTCGTCGGTGTCGAGCTTCCACTGTTGAACCTGGGTTTCGACCGGCTTGCCCTTGGGATACGAGACCTTCATCAGCCTGAGCTTGCCGGCTCCCTTAACGCCCTTGGCGTCGAGTCGGCGGGCCTGGAAGCTGGCGTGGATGACTTCACCTTTGCGGTAGTGTCCGCGATCGACCCAGGCGTAAACCTTGAAAGGTCTGCGGCTTACCAGCACATTGCCCGTGCCGACGATGGTCCGTCGCGATTTATCGGTTACTTCAGCGGTGATCGTGTATTTGTGGTCGCGATCGCCGTGGATCGCCTTGGCAAGCGCCGTGTCGATCTCGATCTTGACCTTGCCGTCCTTATCGACTTTGACTTCATTTTCCGAGACCACTTCCGGCTGGGGAGTGGGGCGCCATCCCCACCAGGGCCAGATCGGCCTGCGGCAGCCCCAATGCTTCCATCCGGGGTACCACGGGTAATCGTAACCGTACCACCAGTAGCCCGAATCGAATAGCCAGTCCCATCGCGTCCAGGGATACCAGTTGGCCGAGTGCTCGGTGCGCATGACCTTGTATTTGACCTTAGCGTCGGTCACCGGTGCGCCGAAGTAGTATTTTGCTTCGATAGTCGCCGTGACCTTCTCGCCGAGTTTCACCGGTTCTTTCGGCGCTTCGATTTTGACTTCAAATTCGGGTTTCTTGTATTCTTCCACGCGGAAGCGCCCGTGGCCGTAGTAGCGATTGCCCTGTCGGATCTGAATTGAATACATCCCGAGCGTGGCGTCGTCCTTCAACGTCAGATCGCCAGCCGCTCCGCCGAATTCGTCGAGCTTCACGTTCTTTTCGAAGAGCTTTTCGCCCTTGGGATTATGGACTCTGAGCTGGTAGGTCTGTCCGGCGAACTCGCTCTTGCCTTCGACGTCGTACTTGGCGGTGTTGATCCAGAACTTCAGGTTGACCTTCTGTTTGGGTCTATAGACCGGCCGGTCGGTGATCACAAACGTCTTCCGCTGATTATACTGTTGGTCGTAGTAGCGTCCGTACCACACGCTGGAGAAGCCCAGGTACGCCATACGTCCGGATTTGGTTCGTGCGATCGCCACCCACCTGTAGTTGTTGGGCATCTGGTCCGGGCCGAGGGTGATCTGCCCGTCGGCGTCGCTGAACTCCGAGAAGTTCTTCGTAAGCGTGTCGTATCGGCGTTTCCCGCCCTTGCCCACATATTTGCGCCACCAGCCGAAGAACTCGACGTTGGCCTTGACCAGCGGCTTGCCGCTGACGGCGTCGGCGATGTAGTACCACGTCTTGCCGTTCAGCGGTTTCTTTACGATAGCGGTGTCTGCGACCCAGATGATTATTCGCGAGAGGTTTCCGTCGGCCATTTTCGCCGTAAGGAGGTAGGCGCCGGCCTTCTGTAGCGGGGTGGTCACGGTGATTCGCTTGTCGAAGTGGCTTGCTCTGGGCTTAACGTCGAGGTCCCATTCGGCGACTTTCTTGTCGATGTACTTGGCCTCGTTGTTCCTGACCAGGCGGTATCCGATGTTTCGGATCTGGGTCTTGTGGTAGTCGCCTTTCTGGTGATTGGCCTTGATGTACGCCTTCACGTCGGCCAGGAGTTGCTCGATCTTGATCGAGCGGGCCTCGAAGTGAACCTGCTTTCCGTTGCGAAATCTGAACTCGACAGTTGCGCCTTTTTTCGCCGGCTGGGTCATGACCGGTTCGAATACTCCCCAGGCGTCCACGATCTGCTTGAGCCGCTTGCCTTTGGATTTGTTGTTGTCGTCGCCGAACCGCTTGATGTTCGATCGCCACTTCGCGGCGGCCTTGGGATACTGGCGACGGTTCTCGAATGTGCTGCACAACTGGCCCATCGCGTTGTGAGCCCAGTTGCCCTTGCCTTTGGCCAGTTTCTGGAAGATGCGAATGTAGTTGTACTCATCCGGCAGCTTGAAGCGGCGAATGCCGATAGCCAGCCTGGCGATTGTCTCTTCCTCGCCGAGCGTGTGCAGTTCGTAGGTGCCTGAGGTGTCTTTCTTTCCGTCGTCTCGCGGTTGGCTCCTGCGCCAGGAGCCGAAGAATCGTCCGTATCTGCCCATGGTTTCGACGCCGAACTGGGCTTTGAGGAATGATGCGAACTGGTAGTCGATCGACTCTTTCAGCGACGGCGAGAATTCGACGGCCTGCAGGAGCGCCCATCGCCATCGCTGCCCGTCTGTTTTCGCCGCGGTCCAGGTTTTCGGACGCGAGTGATATACCGGTTTTCCGTCTTTGTCGACCGGAGCCCCGCGCGATCCGCCGCGGTAACCGTAGCGTCCGTAGTAGTATCCCTTCTGGTAGTCCGGCAGTTTGTCGATGTCGGTCTTGTACTGCAGTCGCCAGGCGCCGGCGTATCCGCGATTGCCCATCATCATGTTCGCCAGTCCCTGGTAGAACGATCCGACAGAGGAGTGATCGCCGTCGTTCTTCGTAAGCGGTATCGCCTGGACCATGAGCTGCAGGGCCCGCACGCGATCGCGCTCGTAGCTGTTTGCGTACTGGCCGCCGCCGCGATGGCGCCCGCGACGGAACTCGCCGCTGATGATGTATCCGTAGTGGTTGGCGTTCTGATAGGACTGCGCCGCGGTCCAGAGCAGCCGCCAGTTCTTGGCGTGAACCTTGATGACTTTCTCGCGGAAGGCGTCGGTCTCGTTTCGCCGGTTGAGCCTTTGCAGCGAACTGATCGCCATGTTCATATCGGCTCCGACGGTCTTCGGATCGGTCTTTGCGTTCAGCGCCAGTTTTGAATAAGCCTGGTAGGCTTCGTTGGAGTTCCCGTCGCGGTAGAGCTTCAGGGCCTTCTGGCGGTCTGATTTCTCGTTGGCCAATATCGGCGCAGCGATTGTGAACGCAACGGTAAACAGCAGGACGATTTGCAGTAAACGTTTCATGGTTCATTCCTTAAAAGTGATCCGGCGCCGCTGGGGCGGTTGGGACTGTCTGGTTGATCCGTAGCTATTATAGACGCTTCAAACGGCTTTGGGTTCCCTCATGATTGAATTCCTGGACTGACGCCGAGAAAACCCGTCCGCACTTGCGGTCTCTAACAATCGCTTACCCTTACAGTTACAGGAACACGCGTGCGTGGCGGAACCTGGATATGTAATCTACTGTTCCGCAGGAACTCCCGAAAAAGCGCCCTGACGCCTTTGGGACTGGCCGCGGGACGAGAGCGTCTGTTCATGGCATGCGCTGACCTGTAGGCTCGATCCGGACTTGCTCGAACATGCCCGCCGCTGTTTTTTTAACCACCCAGCAGCCCAAACCGCCAGGGGGCGCCCGAAGCCCCCGCTGGATTGTCGAATCTCGTCCTTGACCGACGCGATATTGGGCGTCATAGTGTTTATGGGCGGCTCAGGGACGGTCTCTGGGTTGCTGCAACGAACCGGCTCGGCCCCAGGCCGCCTGTGCACATACGCATGACATGAAATCAAATTGCCTGCCGATAGGTTTATCGTGCGGCAAGAGGAGAAGGTACATGAGGAAAATCCATCATTTCACTATCCTGGTCCTGGCGTTGCTGTCGGTGTTTTCGGCGTTTGCTCCCGCCGCCGAGACGCTCCGAAAGAACCTCGACAGCCCCATCCTCTTCACCAAACGAGGAAATTACCGCGGCATCCACATTTACGATACCTGCTATCAGTGGCATCCGGGCGGCGGGATCTACGTTCTGGAGAATCCTTCCGCGCCGACTGACAAACAGAAGATCCGCGTCGTGATTGACGAGAAAAGCGCAAATACGCTCGGCAAGGGAATGTACTTCGATCCGGACCTGTCCTACGACGCCAAGAAGGTTCTGTTCTGCTTCAAGGGCGAACCCAAGGGCAGCTCATCGATCTACGAAATCGGGATCGACGGAAAAGGACTGCGGCGCATCACCAATCCGCGAGCCGATTACCTGCCTTGCGACAAGGACGGCAAGATCAAAAGCGTTTACTTCGGCAGGCACGGTTCACTCGGCGCAGCCCAGGACCTCACGCCGGCGTACATGCCAAACGGCAAGATAGTCTTCACCACGATGCGCCACAACGGTCTGGTCCCATGCAACAACACCGGCGTGGCGATTCTGCACGCGATGGACCCCGACGGCAGCAAGACCTATCCCATCTCGGTCAACAGCGAGACGGAATTCGACCCGAGCCTCATGGCCGACGGCCGCATTCTCTACGGAAGATGGGAGTACGTTGACAAAACGGCGTTGACCATCCAGAGCCTCTGGACTGTCTACCCCGACGGAACGATGGAAACCGCGTTGTACGCGAATAACATGGTGTTCCCTGAAGCGGTTCTCGATTCGCGCCAGGTTTTCTCCGACCCGACATTCATCGTCAGCACTTTCTCCAAACATAACAGCACGCCTCGCGGCACGATCGCGATGATCGACACCCGGATGGGAAAGAACGATCCCAAAGCCGTCTTCAACTTCTCGGATCCGAAGAACCCGACGCGCGACACCGGCGAGGCGTGCGATCCGTACCCGATCACCAAAAACCTCATCCTCTTCAGCGATCGCAACGGCAAGAAGAACGCGATCTTCCTGGTCAAACGCAACAAGGACAACTCCATCACCCGCGAGCTTCTCTTGAGCGATCAGCAGATTGACTGTCATTCTCCGATCCTGCTGAAGGCCCGCCCTCTTCCCAAGATGCGGGCCTCGCAGGTCGATCGCAGCAAGGACTACGGCTTCTTCGTCCTGCAAAACGTGTACGAGGGAATGCCCAAGGTTCCGAAAGGTTCGATCAAGAGCCTCCGCGTGGTCGAAGAGACCTCGCGAGTCAGCAAAACCCCCGGAGGCGGTCCGTTCAATCAGACGTTCACTATTTCCGCAGCGCTGGCCTGGACGGGCAAGAACTATCTCGGCCTGGTCCCGGTTGAAAAAGACGGAAGCGCCTACTTCAAAGTTCCCGCCGGCAAAATGATCTTCCTCCAGGCCCTCGACGCCAAAGGACGTTGCGTGCGATCCATGCGTACGTTTATCCAGGCCGCACCGGGCGCAACGCGAGGCTGCGTTGGTTGCCACGAAGACAAGAAAGCCACGTTCCCGCCGCTGAAAACGCTGGCGATGGCCCAGAGGAAACCCGCCGAGGAGCCGAAGGACGAATCATGGGGCTCCGGTCCGCTTGACTATCCGACAATGGTTCAGCCCATACTCAACAAACACTGCATAAAGTGCCACGGCGGGCAGAAGGGATTCGCCGCAGGACTCGACCTGACCGGCGGGTGGACTGCGTACTTCAACAACAGCTACGAGAACCTCGTCTCGCGGCGCGAGGTCCAGTACAAATCCACGCTGATCGCCGGGGTCTGCTCGATGAACGGTACGGCGCACTATTCGACGAAGATATTCCCGGCCTACGAGATCGGATCACCGGCCGCCCCTCTGGCCAAAGTCGTAGTGGACGGAGCCCTGGGACACAAAGACCGTTTCAAGATAACAACCGCCGAGCGTGATCTGATACTGGCCTGGATCGACGGCAACGGTCCGTACCACGGTACGTGGAACTACACGCCCAGGGCGTTCAATCTAAGGGAATGGGGCGGAGCGAAGAATCAGCTCATCGCCGTGATGAAAGCCGCCGCGTGCGTCAAGTGCCACAACACCGGCGGGCGAGGCGGACGGTTTGAGCCCGACTGGTTCAATCTCGAAAACCCCGAATTCAGCCGCATTCTCCGCGCCCCGCTGGCCAAGAGCAAAGACGGACACGGAGCAGCCCTCTGCCGCGATGCGAAAGTCGACGGGTTTAGGCGGCTGCGAATCTTCAGCACGGGACGATACGAACACGCCGTCAAACCGCTGGACAGTTTCCCCAAACAGGTATGGCGAAAATGGGACAAGGGCGCGGCGAGCGGCAAGCCGGTCATCTCGTTTGAAGACACCAAAAACAAGCACTACCTCAAGATGCTCGACATCATAACCAAAGCCAGAGAGGCGGCCCTGAAGAATCCGCGTCTTGACATGCCTCGCGGCGAAGTGTTCGCCATTTCAGGACGACATCGCAACATCTATCCGGTCCGTATACCCAAGAAGCTTCCTAAACTCACCGCCGAGCAGATCCCCGGCGGAGAAGTCGCCGTGCGCTGGGGACTCTCGTCCCGCACCTGGGGCTTGGCGGTCGATGTCTATCGCGGCGATAAGCCGGACTTTAAAATCAGCGACAAGACAAAAGTCGCCCGAACGGAGCTTGGAAGCTACATCGATCGATCGGAACTCGCCGCTGGCGAGTACTTCTACGCTGTGGTCTTCGATAATGACGAAAAGCGAAGCCAGCCGGTAAGGGCGGCCGTGAAGGTCAGCGTCGCTAAAAAGTAGCGCCTCGTCGTAATAATGCATGCTGCGCTGCGATAGATGGAGAAACCAGCATCCCGAGTCGTCTGGCGTAGGTGTAGAGATCGGGCAGTGCGCCAACTACGTTCTGCTCGGCTACGCCAATATTGATCGAATTGAGGTTGTTCAGCAATATCAACGGGACTAAATACGTCTGGGCTCTGGCCAGCAGAGGCACCAGACGCCTGACGGCGCAGGTGGTCCTTAACATTCGCCGTAATAAGGAATATCAACGTGAAGAAATTACTGATTGCAATGTTGTTTTTGAGTTCGGTCGGCCTGTCAACGGGTATGGCTGCCGATGCGCCGACGAAAGGTAAGCTGCCGCAAGTGTTGATCGTAGGCGATTCGATTTCTTATGGGTATACCCCGCACGTGGCCAGGATTCTGCAGGGCCAGGCCGTCGTGAAACATTGCCCGGCCAACGCCGGTCCGACAATGCGCGGCGTGGCGAATATCGACAAGTGGCTGGCTGGCGGCAAGTGGGATGTGATCCTTTTCAACTTCGGTTTGTGGGACATGTACGGCTGGAGGTACGAGAAGATCGACAGATCGCCGGCGGCGTACGAGAAACGGCTCGATACGTTGGCGATTCGTCTGAAGAAGACCGGCGCCAAACTCATCTGGGCGACGACGACTCCGGCGTGTCCGGAGCCGGAACATAAGTGTAAGGTTAAGGTTGATCCTGCGACTGAGGCGAAATACCTCGCCGCGGCCGCCGGGGTCATGAAGAAGCATAACATCCAGATAGTCGATCTGCATGCTTTCATGAAATCGAAACTGAAGCAATATGCAATCGCAGGTAACGACGTCCACTTCAAGCCTGACGGCAAGAAAGCGCTTGGGCAGCAAGTCGCAAATAAGATCAAAGCGATGCTGGCCGGCCCGGGAGGGGGCGAATGGATCAGTCTGTTCAACGGAAAGGACCTGACGGGATGGCAAGGCGACGCCGGGATATGGCGAGTAAAGGACGGGATTCTCGAAGCCGACGGCGCATGCACCGATCACAAGGGTTACAAATCCTACCTGATAAACCGCTCTCATATACTCAAGGACTTCATTATTGAAGTCGAATTCAACATGTCCAAAGGAAACAGCGGCGTGAACTATCGCTGCCACGATTACGACAAGGACAAGAAGAAGCTCTACGAAGTAAGCGGCTACCAGGCCGACATCTCCGGCATCGGTCTGTGGGACATCTACACCACAAGCGCATCGAGGAGATATTCGGTCAAGAAAGCGTCATGCCGCCGCCCCAAAGCCGGCCAGTGGCACACCTTGCGTATTGAGGCAAACGGCAAGAAGCTCACTCACACTCTCAATGGCGCTAAGTGTCTTGAGTTCGTCGACGAAGACACCCGCGGCGGATTTCGTCAGAAGGGCTTTGTTGCATTAGAATTTCACGATAACGGAACGAATATTAAATTCAGGAATATCCGCGTCAGGATCCTCAATCGGACGACCGCCGAAGAATCTCCTTCAGGCGACAAGCCGAAGCCCGCAACTGGGAAATAACGTTCGGCAATAAAAGGTCGGGAGTAAAGACTACGCACCGCAGGCGTGATTCTCTCAAACATGTAACGTTATACGCGACGAATGTCCGGATTGATTACGGCCAAACAGTGAGCGGCTCGATATATGGGCGGGCTCGGCTGGGGGGTGCATCCCGTTTCAGTAGGTAGATTTTCATCAGAATGCCGATAGAGGTAATGGAATGGAATCCTTTGCTCTGGGAGATCGGTATGAAGCGAGAAGTTTTGGAACAGATATCCGCGTTATTGGCGGGCGAACTG
>PVBE011048807.1_pt1 | contig 25289 bp, 21 predicted proteins | sample 1631181 | NCBI WGS metagenome assembly PVBE01 (sample SAMN08397723, study PRJNA350692) | Marine metagenome, whole genome shotgun sequencing project. | isolation source: water | place: Pacific Ocean | collected 2012-04 | reverse complement strand
GGGTTTGTTCATTACCGGGTTAAAGAAGGTGATACTGTCTTTGTCGGTTCGGTTTTGGCCACATTCTACTCTGAATTGTCGGAACTTGAAGTGGATTTAGAAAAAATGAACTCGGAAGGATACGGGAAATCAACTCCAATAAAAGGAGTTTCAGAAACAGAACCCGCCCTAAATTTCTCTGAAATATCCTCTTCAGTGGTTCACGAATCTATCCACTTTTCAAAAGCCGCGCGAGACTATATTGAAACCAATAACATTGACCCAAACCTTTTTAAAGATTATGGGCTTGTTACAACTCAAACTATTAAACAAGTGCTTGGGAAAAGTGGAAGCGGAAAAGAATTAAATACTAATTTGCAACCCGATCCATGTGTTGCGGCAGGGACCAAAGCTAAAGCAGACCAGCCAAAATTAAAATCAAAGAAAATAGGTGTGTCAAAAAAACTTGAAATCAGCCTTTTAGAAGCTGGCCAGTCGGGAAATATTAATAGTTCACTGACTGTCCAGTTTAAATCTGAAAACATAAGAAAAGTAATTAATGAAAGGGGAACTTTTAACGGCCAAATATTTATATTGATATTGTTTGAACTTTCCAGGCTTCTGGAAGAATTTCCAGCGTTTACGGCTTACTATGAAGAAGAAATCATTTATTATTATGATCGGGTTAATATAGGCATTGCCATGGATATGGAAAAAGGATTAAAGGTAGTAGTAATAAAAAATGCAAACCACCTGTCCAACATGCAATTAACAGAAGAATTGACCAACAAGGGTATTAAATATTTAGAGGATAAACTGTCAATCGACGATGTCACTGGAGGAGCTATCACAGTTACCGATCTTTCCAGTGATGGAATCATGCACTTTCAGCCGCTTATTAATAAAAAGCAATCTGCTATTCTAGGTATCGGCGGCGACGAAAGCCTCGATGGATTTCCAATGACTTTAACTCTTGTATTTGATCACCGTGTGTTGACAGGCCGTGAAGTTTCCATATTTATAAATAAACTAAAGAACAGACTTTTAAGCTATGCACCGGATACCTCCGGGTAGTAAACGACTGGAAGAGTCTTAAACGGAAGGGACAGGCGCCTTGGATAATTTATTGAGAATTATTGCAGAGATTTCCGGAAAGAAAACAGAAGAAATTAATCCAGTATCGAACTTAAATACTCTAAAAATTAGTTCGTCTATTGGAATTCTTAAGCTTCAGAGCGCTTTAGAGAAAAGATTCAAAAAGAAATTGAAACCACTTTCGTTAAATATGAATGCGGTAATGATTGCTCAACAATTAGGAGTGAAAGTAAATGACGATCAATTAAAAACAGAAAAAAATATAAAGGCAGAAATGAAATCGATAAAATCTTATGATGTTGGTAAATATGAGTCCAACTCGTTCGATATTTTTCTTGGAGTCGATATTGAAGAAGTAGAAAATCTTCCCAAGGCGGCAAATTTCAGAACTCATGAATTTTACAGCAGTCAGTTTAATGATAAGGAACTATCATACGCTATGCTTATGCCTGACCCCTATATTCACTTGTGTGGTATGTTTTGCGCCAAGGAGTCTCTTAAAAAATCTGCTCCAGATTTGATTGATCTTCCATTCAATGAAATTATTGTAAGTCACAATAGCGCTAAGAGACCTTTCATAGGTACGATTCATAATGATATTAATTTAAAATACCAGTTTAAAGTCAGCATCAGTCATACGGAAAAATATGCCATGGCTTCAGTTATTGCGATAGGCAGATAATCTACAAACAGGTGAGCCTGTTTGTATTCTTTCACCATTTTTTTTAAGTTAATATCTGAAGTTTTTTACGGTTGATGCCTTAATATTGAGGAAATAAATTGTCAAATAGTTTTTATAATTTACTTGTTAGACTTTATCAAAAAAGAAGAGATAGACTTATTGGGAATTGTTACTATTTTTTAAACTCTTTGAATTCCATTGCGCCATCCATGATAAACTTGGATGAAGTAAAAAAGGTATTGGTGTTGGCTCCTCATCCGGATGATGAGGCTATTGGATGCGGTGGCACGCTTAGACGGCTTACGGAAAACGGATGCTGTGGGGAAACAGTTTTTTTAACTAACGGCAAAAAGGATAAATTTGGTGATTATGAGGAAATAACACGAGTCCGTAGAAATGAAGCCTTGAATAGCGCTAAGGAGCTCGGTATGGGAAAAAGTCATTTCCTGGATTATTATGATCGACGTTTAAAACCTGATAAAGATGTCTTGGAGTTTGTTCTATCGCTTTTAAAAGAACTGAATCCCGACATGGTTTTTTCTCCATTTTTTTTGGATAACCATCCGGATCATAATGAAACAGCAAAAATTCTTGCTCTTGCGTCAACTCATTATCGTAAGGATTTTATTTGTTGCTGTTATGAGCTGTGGTCAACTCTCACTCCAAATTATCTTGTTGATATTAGCCCTTTTTTTGATAAGAAAGTTGCGGCAATTCAGTCTCATAAATCCCAGGCATCAGAAACAGATTTTGTGGGTTTGGCTGAAGGACTTAATCGATACAGGGCAATTTCTTCAGGACAGCCTTTTAGATACGCTGAAGCATTTTTTGTCACTTCAAAGAAAGATTTTATAAAAATGTCCAATCAATTCAAAAAATATTAATAGTAGGCATATGCAATTATTTATATTCCTCTTCAAAAGATATTTCTTTCATATATTTTGTTTATAACCTTCTAAGGTTGAGATTTTTTAGGATTTTGCTATACTTATTGTTAGGATTTCTTTTTATTTGAAACGCCCCTTTCTATTTGAATCGAGTTTCTTGTTGATTTTTTCATGCCGATAGATATTCTCTCTTTAGCCTTAACTTTCTAAATTTTCTAAAAGTTAAAGTTTTACGGCTTTATTAAATAAGGAAATATGAAAAATAAATATATAGTCCTTTTGTTTCCAAAGAGCGGCCGCTACGATCAAGAGATTAATGATTTGCCCCTCTCTTTATTGTTTGCGTCTCGTGTTTGTATTGAAAATGGTTACGAAATTGAAATTATTGACCAGCGTGTTGATTCTGATTGGGAAAAAGATCTGAAAGAATGTGCTAAAAAAAATCCTCTTCTTGTTGGAATTTCCTCGATGACAGGGCCACCTATCTACTATTCACTTCAAATGGTTGCTATTGTTAAAGAAGCGAATCCTGAGATACCTATTGTGTGGGGAGGAATTCATCCGACTATTTGTCCTGAGCAAACATTGGAAAATGAATATGTGGATTTTGTTATTAAAGGATATGGAGAACGAGCCCTATATCAGCTAGCTGAAAAATTGCTTCATGATGATAAAAACTACTCAAAAGTTGTTGGTCTAACCTATTCGCACAATGGAAGCATTAAGTCTAACCCGAAGGACACTATAACGGATTGGGGAGAGTTTCCCCGCATTCCTTACTATCTTGTGGATTTCAACAAATATAAACGGTTTAGTTGGGACATGTCATTTTCCATCTTAACGAGTGTTGCTTGTCCAGCAAAATGTACTTTTTGTTATGAGGGCAGTTTTCATTTTAAGGAAAAGTGGACGACCTTTCCGGAAAAGCAAATTTTGGATGACATAAAGGAAAATTTTTCAAAATATCCTTTTACTAGCCTCTCATTGATAGATTCGGAGTTTTTTGTAGATATGAAACGTTCCAAATCTCTTCTTTATAAGTTAAAGGATGTTCTGCCCAGGAAGGAACAGCCATACTATTTCTATTTCAGAGGAGTTAGAGCAAATGATTTGTATAGGATGGACGATGAGCTCTTGACTTTTTTGGATTGCTTGGGGATTATTATTTTTTATGTAGGTGTTGAGTCTGTCTCCCCCCGGATTCAAAAACTGCTTCGTAAGCCTATTAATGTAGAAAAACTGTTAATTCAGAACAGAAGATTTTCAAAATATAAAAATATTAGACTTGGTTATAATTTTATGACAGGCATACCGGAAGAAGGCCTTGAAGACTTAGAGCAAAATATAAAAATATGTTATCGCTTAGTTTCTGAAAATAAGTTGAGCTTCATTAGTGGTATTGCTCAGTTTATGCCTTACCCGGGAACAGAACTGTATAATTATATTGTTAAAAAATATAATTATCTGTGTCCGGAAAGTCTTATAGAATGGAGCAGCATAGATGGGGATGTAATGGACAAAATGGAGCGAAAATGGGTCAAGAAAGAATTGATAATCCCTATGGAGTTATTTAACTTCATAGTCAATTTTTTGGACTATAAAATTGAAATGTACTATAAAGGTGTTAGTTTAAAAAACATAGTGATTCGTTTAGCAATCTCCATATATCGTCATGTCGCGCGAATTCGTTTTAAACGCTTTATTGCCTTACTGCCTTTTGAATTGTTAATTAAAAAATTGGTTTTTCTGGAAAATAACGCTATTAGTAAAACCGTCAGCAAAAAGAAAAATTTATAGACAACATGAAAAAAACAATGATAATAGGCACTATAATAAGTGCTATATTTGTTTATCTTTCTGTAAAAAATGTTGACTTTAGACAGATTGTTAATAGCTTTAAAAATGCGGATATTAAATTCGTTATTATTACTTTGTTAATTCTATTACTTCTTCAATTTCTGAAATCCTACCGCTGGGGTGTCATATTAAGTCCTCTGGAAAAGATCAACCAGTTAACACTGTTTTCTGTAACCTCAGTCGGCTTTTTCATGGTATTAGCTATCCCTTCAAGAGTGGGGGAATTCGCAAAACCTTTTTTAATATCACGAAAAAGTGACATTCGATTAACGTCCGCTATTGCGAGCATTTTTGTGGAGCGCGTTCTGGATAGCATAGCTTTACTCCTGATGTTTATTCTTGTCCTCTCCAATATTGAACTTCCCAAATGGTTGGTTAATACAGGAGTAATTTTTTTTACTATCGTTTTATCTATTCTTGTTTGTATGATTTTTCTCGCGTTAAACCGAACTTATGCTTCGATCTTTATGGATTTTTTCCTAAAATGGTTTCCTGAGAAGATATCGGATATCATAAAAAGTCTGTTTGATCATTTTGTTGATGGGTTTAAGATGTTGGCTAATATTAAATTAATTTTCTTTGTATCTTTACTTTCTCTTATCATTTGGGTTATAGAAGCGTTTTGCGCCTACTCAATGTTTTATGTTTTAAACTTTAAATTGCCTTTAATTGCCGGGTTTGCTCTAATAGTTATTTTGGCTTTGGGGCTTGTTGTTCCTACAGCACCCGGTTTTGTGGGAAACTGGCATCTATTTTGTGTCGTTGCCCTTGCCCTCTTTAATATTTCCAAAACTGATGGTATGACCTTTGCTATTTTATTCCATTTTTTATATGTTGGGATTACAGTGTTTTTGGGATTAATATTTTTACCTTCAAATAAATTCTCTTTTTCCGATCTGCGTAATGGACTGTAGAAGGAAATAAAGTAACCGGGAGTTTCGTGATTTATACGAATTTTATTAATAAAAAAACTTGGCTCTCAGGACCAGGTCACTATTGCTCATGTCCTGTCTCATTATTCTAGAACGTATCCCCGTTTTTACGAGGACAAGTTTATTGGGAATCCAAGAAGAGTTTTGATTATTGATTCCCGATAGGAGCACTTGGGAATGACACTATGTAGTTTTAAGTCAATTATTGAAAATTTAATGTTATTTTTCCCCAACAAGATGCTGTGTTATTGCCAGTAAATTGTGCCCTCTGGGCTTATTCTAATACCGTTCCCTTCGGGACCGGATGTTTACTTAAAATATTTAATGTAATTCGAGAAATTTGCGGTTATATAACTATTGAATTTGTAGGGATCAAACAATGTGTCAAAACACTCTGAAATGTAGGATTTGCAATAGTTTGGATTTAATCGAATTTTTATCCTTAGGGCAAATGCCTATAGCCAACGCCTTTATTAGTAAAGATAAGCTGCCTGAACCGGAATACTTTTTTCACCTTAGAGTCGGTTTTTGCAAAAAATGCTACATGGTGCAGCTTATCGATCTTGTGCCGAAAGAAAAATTGTTTAATGCCAATTATGCTTACTTCTCATCTATCTCAAAGACAATGGAATCTCACTTTAAAAACTTTACGTCCGAGGTATCGAGAAGTTTTCTTAATGATTCTAATGATCTTGTTGTTGAGCTGGGTAGTAATGATGGAATTATGCTTAAATATTATAAAAAATCAGGATTTAGAACATTAGGTATTGAGCCGTCTGCAAATGTGGCGGATGTAGCGAGAGCTAAAGGAATAGACACTTGGTCTGTTTTTTTTAATGAAGAAACTGCAAGGAAGATTGTTGAAGAAAAAGGGAAGGCCAAAGCTGTTGTTGGAGCAAATGTGATTTGTCATATCCCCGACCTTCACAGTCTGGTAAGAGGCATTGATATTTTGCTCGATGACGATGGTGTTTTTATATTTGAAGACCCGTATCTTCCTGATATTCTTTCAGAAAATGCGTATGATCAGGTTTATGATGAACATGTTTATTATTTTTCTATTACCTCTTTAAAGAATCTTTTCGATAAATATGGACTCGAAGTTTTCAACTCCCAAAGACAATCAACGCACGGAGGCTCAAATCGTATTTTTGTCAAAAAGAAAGGCGGAAAGTATTCGGTTGAAAAGAAACTGATTGACGCGCTTTCTATGGAGAAGGAAATAGGGCTTCAATCGTTAGAGCCTTATAGAGAGTTTGCCAAAAATGTTGAAAGATCTAAAAAAGAATTATCTGAGACTCTGGCAAAGTTGAAGGCAGAAGGGAAAAAAATTTGTGCATATGCTGCGTCATCTAAAGGCACAGTAGTGTTGAATTATTGTAATGTTGGGACGTCTCTTCTCGATTATGTTTCTGATTCCACACCCACTAAACAGGGGCTTTATATGCCCGGTGTGCATGTTCCAATCGTGTCTCCAGGAGAGTTTACGTCGAATCCTCCGGATTATGCGTTACTCCTGGCATGGAATTATGAAAAGGAAATTTTGGAAAAGGAGAAGGAATACAGGGGAAAAGGTGGAAAGTTTATTATTCATGTTCCATATAGCAGGATTGTGTAATCCCACGTGGTGGGTTTACTCCCCCCTAGCTTGTTTCAAGTTTTAACGTATATTTTCTTTCGGTACCGATCTGTTTGAGGCGGGGTAGTTTCTTTTATGAAAGTAGAAATAAAAAAGCTAAAAATTCATGCGGATGATAGAGGTTACTTGTTTGAAGGACTTAGAATCGATGACGCTATTTTCGACGGTAAGTTTGGGCAGTCCCTCATATCGGTTCTATATCCTGGAGTTATAAAAGCCTGGCACAAGCATGAAAAACAAACAGATTATACTTTATGTGCATTAGGAGATGTAAAATACTGCGTTGCTGAAGAGTTGAAAAATGGAAAGACAAAAGTAGAGACATTCTTTTTGGGAGAGAGAAGCCTTAATCTTATCAAAGTGCCGCCGGGACTATGGCATGGATATATGGCCGTGGGGAACCAGAGGGCCGTATTATTTCACATGATGGATGTAGTTTTTGACCCCGAAGACACACAAAGTAAGGATTACCATGCCTTTGGTGATGTGTGGACTGTAAAAAATGGATGAAAAAAAAACTGCCTCAAATAAGGAACTTCTTTTTCCCTCATTAGAAAACAAAAATATTCTCATTACCGGGGGTTTAGGATTCCTCGGGAGCAATTTAGCTCATAGATGCTTAGAATACGGTGGGAATGTAACTCTTTTTAATAAATCGCTCAATCATGAAAGAAACATTAGCGATATAAAAGATAAAGTTGAAATTGTAATTGGTGATGTAAGAGACTCAAAAAAAATTGACGAGGTGATCAATAATAAGGATTATATTTTTCACTTTGCTTCACAGATAAGCCATATCGTTTCCATGGAAAACCCAAAACTCGATGTGGATATAAATTGCAACGGTACGTTAAATATCCTCGAGAGTTGTAAAAAATATAATCCTTCTGCGATTATTGTATTTGCCGGAACAGTTACGCAAGCGGGCGTTATTGTCAATCTTCCCGCATCTGAGATGCAAGGAGATTTTCCTCTTTCCATATATGAAGCAAACAAACTTGTATGTGAAAAATATCTTTACATTTATCACAAGGTCTATGGACTAAAAACTGTTTCATTAAGATTTGCAAATATTTTTGGTGAAAGGCAGGAGGTAAATAGCCCAAAGCGCGGAGTATTGAACCATATGATTAAGAGGGCAATGATTGGGGAACCTATTACCGTATATGGAGATGGAAAATTTATAAGAGATTACAATTATATCCAAAATATAGTTGATGCGACTTTATTAGCTGTTAATACAGACCAAACGAATGGGGATTATTATATTGTCGGGTCAGGCATTGGAAAGACTTTTAAAGAAATGGTTGAAGCTGTTAACAATACTGTTGAAAAAAAAACAGGAAAATCCACAAAAATTGTGTTTACTCCATTTCCAGAAGACGAAAAACGAATTGACTCAGGCGATTTTATAGCAGATTATACTAAATTTAATGAGGCTACGGGGTGGCGTCCCAGGATATCCTTTGAAGAAGGACTGGAAAAAACCGTGTTATTTTATAAAGATAATTTAAAAGAGTATCTGAATGAGTATTGAAAATATTGATCTGTCAGGGAAAAATGTTCTTATCACCGGAGGGCTCGGTTTTATTGGAAGCAATTTAGCGGTCACATGTGTAAAACTTGGGGCAAATGTGACCATATATGATTCTCTTGAACCATGGTCAGGAGGCAATTTATATAATATAAATGATGTAAAAAAATCTGTAAAGATAATATCCAGTGATATTAGAAATATGGAAAACCTGAGTTCTGCCGTAATTAATCAGGATATTATCTTTGATTGTGCAGCTCATACCTCACATCCTTATTCTATGAAAGATCCTCTACTTGATATCGAAGTGAATTGCAATGGTACTATCAATTTGTTAGAAGCAGTACGACGATATAATTTATCTGCAAGAGTAATTTACCTAGGTACAAGTACACAGGTTGGTAAAATGCAATACGAACCTATTGATGAAAAACATCCTGAGTTTCCAATAGATATTTATTCTGCTAACAAATGTACAGCGGAGAACTATCATCTTATTTATAGCAACGCGCACCATGTTTTGTCTACGGTGATAAGGCTGCCCAATATTTATGGACCAAGATCAAGTATTAAAAACAATGATTTTGGTTTTGTAAATTATTTTATAGGTTTAGCTTTACAAGATAAAGATCTTACAATCTATGGGAAGGGTGAACAAAAAAGAAATTTCCTTTTCGTTGATGACTGTGTGAGGGCTTTAATCCTGGCGTCACAGGAGAATAGCTGCGTTGGGAAAGCTTTGTTCGCGGCAGCCGACAAGCATTATACTGTTGCTGAGGTTGCTAACTTCATAATCAGCGCAATTGAAAAAGGTAAAATCAAGCATATTGAATGGCCCAGAGAAAGAAAAATAATCGAGGTTGGAGATGTTATTATAAGTAATAAAAAAATAAAAGATACTTTGAACTGGCGATCGGATATTGATTTAGCGGATGGACTGAAAATTACCAGGGATTATTATTTAAACAAGTTAGACTACTATTTGGATTAGAAAATGCATGTTTTAATTACGGGAGGACTTGGTCATATTGGTTCTCAGTTGATCAGGGATTTTGCAAAAGTTGACTTTATAGAAAAAATTAGAATACTTGACAATCTCTCTACCCAGAGATATTGCTCGCTATTTGATCTTCCTGATAACGCTCAGTATGAGTTTATCGAGGGAGATATTTTGGATGAAGCTCAATTAAACTCCGCTATGAATGGTATAGATGCGGTGATTCATCTCGCGGCTGTAACCAATGCGCCTGAGACTTTTTCCAAAAAAGAAAAGACAGAAGAAGTAAACTTTATTGGAACAAAAAAAGTACTGGAGGCTTGCAAAAAGAATAACATTAAAAAAATCATTTTTCCTTCAACAACAAGCGTTTACGGCCCAACAAAGGGTATTGCAAAAGAAGACTGCAACCCTGAGGATCTAAAACCGCAAAGTCCTTACGCGGAATTTAAGTTGAAAGCTGAGAAAGCCATTATAGATAAATGCAAAGAGGGGCATCTCTCAGGTGTAGTATTAAGATTTGGTACTGTTTTTGGTTCCAGCGTGGGAATGCGATTTCATACCGCGATTAATAAATTTATTTTTCTGGCCTGTTCCAACAGGCCACTTAAAGTTTGGAAAACAGCGCTGAATCAGAAAAGACCCTACCTCGATTTAAGGGATGCCGTAAAAGCAATAGTTTTTATGTTGGAAAGAGAAAAGTTGAATGGTGAAGTTTATAATGTTGTTACTGCTAATATGGAATTATCAGAAACGATCGATGCTATAAAAGAATTCATACCTGGCATAAAGATAGAATTTACTGATTCTCCGTTAATTAACCAAATGTCATATTTTACCGATTCAGAAAAATTAAAAAAGTTAGGTTTTGGTTATACTGGAAATCTTAGAGATGGCATCAAACAGACCATTTCTTTGTTAAACTCATTAAAATGATTGATTTATCCAGGGTTTCAATTGATGATAATGAAAGAAAAGCTGTTTTAAGAGTCCTCGATTCGGGCTGGTTTATTAATGGTAAAGAAACAGAGTTATTTGAGCAGCATTTCGCTGCGTTTGTAAACACAAAATATTCCATTGCGTGTTCGAATGGAATGGCAGCAATATTTATCTCATTAATTGGATTAGACATCGGACATGGGGATGAAGTTATTGTGCCTTCCCATACGGCCTTCCCAACCGTATTACCTGTGTTAAATGTGAACGCGAAACCGGTTTTTGCTGATATTAATGAGAAAACATATACACTGGATCCTGAGCAGGTAAAGAAAACTATCACAGAAAAGACAAAAGCTGTAATTGCTGTTCATTTGTATGGTCACCCTGCCGATATAGACAGCATATCCCATTTATGTAAAGACAATGGTATTTCCCTGATTGAAGATGCTTGCCAGGCCCATGGAGCTAAATACAAGGGAGATTTTGTTGGCTCATTTGGAGATGTGGGGTGTTTTTCGTTTTACCCATCAAAAAATATGACTTCATGTGGAGACGGTGGAATAATTACTACAAATAACAAAAATCTATATGAAAAAGCAAAAATGTTACTCAACCTCGGTTGCAAAGATCGCTATAATCATGAGATTCAGGGGTATAACTTCAGGATTAGTGAATTTTCTTGTGCAATAGCAAATGAACAATTGAAAAAATTGCCTGCCTTTAATCAAAGAAGGAAAGAGATTGCTGATAAATATTCTAAGCTTTTATCTGGCAGCGAAGTCATCCTTCCTGGTGAAAAGGATTGGGCTCAGCATGTTTATCATCTTTATGTAATTAGATCAAAGAAACGTGGAGCATTGAAAAAATATCTGGAAGCATCTGGTATAAAAGCTGAGATTCACTATCCAATACCGTGTCATAAACAAAAAGCTGTAATTCAAAAAGATGCAGAACAACTACCTGTAACAGAAAAAATTATCCATGAGATATTATCGCTTCCGATGCATCCGCAACTGAAAAATGATGAATTAGAATTCATTGCGGAAAAGGTAACGGACTTCGAAAAATTACCCTGTTAGCTCGGGATTATGACAAAACCGATTGAAAAAAAACTTGACCTTTCTTTTATTGTCCCAATATATAACTCGGCTCCTCATATAGTTGAAAAACATAAAGAATTGACGAAAATTATTAAAGGAGTAACTAAGAATTATGAAATACTATTTTGTAATGACGCAAGCCCTGATAATAGCCAGGAATTGCTCGATGAGATTGCTGGAAGCGACAATAATATACGTCTCCTAGTAAATCCTAATAATATGGGTTTGGGTTATTCTGTGAAAAGGTTGATAAATGAATCTCGTGGAGAAATTATTGCGTACACTGATATTGATTTATCTTTTGATGTTTCCAAGCTGGGAGAATTTATGGAAAAGATAAGAGATTATGATGTTGTAGCGGGATCCAGATACATAGGAATGAAAAGCTATGTCCCTTTACATAGAAAAATAATCAGTCGCTGTTATTGGTTAATCTGCAGAATATTGTTTTCCGTACCTATATCTGATATAGGTACCGGTTTTTTCCTTATTAAAAAAAAATGTTTCAATGATTTTAGATTTGTTACCACTGGTTTTGCGGTAAGTATTGAGCTTCATGCAAAGTTGCATAAAAAAGGATGTAAATTTCTTGAAATACCTGTTGCCTATAACCATCACTCAGGTCCAGCAAGTACTTTTAAATTGTTTAAGCATTTCCTCCCAACTTTTTATGAAACTTTGCTTGTATTGTACGATCTGAAATTAAGAAAACATTAAGTTATTTTTTTTGTCCAGCTAAAGATTTATAACCTTTAAATGATAAAAAAAGTTAAAGAGAAATACGATAAGCTGGCATTTTATAACTATGATAAATCTTCAAATAAGTATTTTGTTGGTAGAAGATGTGAAGAAATATTAAAACATGTTTCCCTTAAAATTCTCGAGGTTGGCGCTGGAACAGGTCTGATAACTTCTGAAATGCTATACAAAGAACATGACGTTGTTGCAATGGATATATCGGAAAATATGTTGAAAGTTTTGGTAAAGAAAAATTTATGTACCAGGGTTGTTGTAGGTGACGCGGAACACTTGCCTTTTAAAAAAAATGTGTTTCAAACCGTGGTGTCATCAGAAATGATATATTACCTTGACAACCATATCTCGTTTTTTAATAACGCTCATAGGGTCTTGAAGGAAAATGGGAGTATCGTGATTTCCGCATTCAGCAGTATGTGGAAGCTATTTCAAATTCTAAGGATAGTTTTAGAAAAAATGAATATAATCAAGATAGGAATATGTGATTCTTATATAGTAGGAAGTAATCGATGCTTTATTAAAAAACAGTTACTGAAGGCTAATTTTGAGGACGTAACGGTTGCGGGCAAAATTTTACTTCCATTCAGATTTTTTCACAAACTTAATGTTTATTTCGAAAGAACTTTCTTTGAAAAAGTAGGTCTTTTTTTTATAGTAACCGGGAAAAGAAAATAAAATCGCCAAAAGCTCCCTTCAAGAGGTTTATTTATCCTATCTGTTGCATTAAAAAATTGGTTAAATGTTGCTCTCACCCTTGTCATTACACGTTATAAAAAATTTTAAATATATTTTCAGGAGTTCACTAGTGGTGAACTCCTGAAAGTTACTAAAACTCTTTAGAAGAGGAGATTCTTAGCGGAGTTTATCCTTAGTCAATTGAGAAGATTCTTAGCTTTCGCTTAGAATGACAACTAAACGGATCTGCGTGTTATTCTGTAGCAGCGCAGCAACTAAAGAATCAATTTTTGCAACAGTTAGGTTGTCTCTAGTCCCATTATCTAAACTATGAAGAAACTTTTTTATAAAATCAAAACTAATGATAGGTTAGATTTTTATCTTGCCATGCTTGTGCCCAGCATTATTTTGATCAAACGATTATTGATATCACGATACGGCATAAATTGGGAATCAGCTATGGAACTGGAAAATATTTTTCTAGTACTTGACGGTCAATTAATTTACAGGGATTTTCCCTGGTACCATGGTTTTTTTCCTATCTATTGGCATGCTCTAATATTTAAAATATTCTCTCCGGAGATTTATTATCTTCGCCTTTTCGTCACTATATTTGCTGTAATAGCCTCTTTTTTTGCTTATTGGGTCGCAAGGTTTTTTCTTGTCCCATGGATATCAGTTTCTGTCTCATTACTCGCTTTTACGGGGCTAATAGTTCCTGAACATTCGACCGGGGAGATGATGGCTTTTTGCTGCATTACTATATCTTTTTATTTCTTGCTCCAATATTGTAATACTTCTCAAAGCAGGTTGATATTCTTTGCTGGTCTGATGGGTGGTCTCTGCACCCTGGCACAGATTCTACATCTGGGGTTATTCGCATTAATCGGTGGTGTGATTTCAATCGCCTGCTATGGTCTTTTTGGCAGTAGAAAATTTTGGGGAAATATTAATATTTTCATATTTGGGTACCTCCCCATTCCTCTTCTGTGTTATGGATTGTTAGCCATTTTTGTTTCCCCGGGTGATTTAATGAGTAATCTTTTCCCTGATTTTGCGGGCACTCAGGTCTCTTCTGACGCGCGACCAACATTTCCCTACCCATCATTAATTCCTGCAATAGGTTTTGGTCAATCTCTTCCTGAACTGATTTCAAATTTAAATAAATACTTGTTTATTAATTTACGGTGGTGGATGATCTCATTGGTTTTTGTCTGGGGATTTATTGAATTTTTATTGTCTTGGAAGAGAAAAAATCTTTCTGAAAAAGAGCTCTTATTGTTGGGAACGCTTGTTCTTTACGGCCCATTATTTGAAGCCAAGGCGATACTAATCGCAGGCCCTGCAGGAATAATGTCAACTTATATTAATATGCTGCCAACGTATGTTTTATTGTTTTATTTGATCGGACAAATCTACAATTTTAAACGATTGTGCTCAGTACTGGCAGTGGTTTTCCTGTTAATCTATTTTTTTTATCCGTTTGGAAAATACTACTATTATTTTTTTAGAAATGCAGTTCCGCTGAATATGCCCTATTCAAGAGGGATATCTGTGTCACCGTATAAACAAGACTTGTATCACAAAACAGTCGAATTTATTAGCTCCAACACTCAAAAAGACGATACAATTGTTATGTCCGGTCTTAATCATTATTTTTCCATCTTCTCTAATAGGTATGATTTATTTCGAGACCAGAGCACTATATTCTGGCAAACTTCGTTTAACCCCGCAAATAAAGCAATAGGGCTTAGTACCCGTTTTGCCTATGAGGCTGAAAATAAAATTATAAATCAAACCGAACAAGCTAATGCAAAACTAATCCTGCTTCCGGATGGTTACCAGTCATATGTGGATCCCATAAACTCTCCATACTTATCTTATTTAGATCGCCAGTGGAACAAGGTTATTCGTATAGGAGATTATTCTTTGTTTAACCCATACGACTACGAACCAGCAATTTTTATATATGAACGAAAATAGATTGGTTAAAAAAGAAAAATTTTTATAGAACGCTGATGACACGAATGACACTGACTATAATGGGCAAAAATTTTTTTTAAACACGTCAATCAGTACTACAAAGGCATAACATCTCATTTTTTGAACATAAATTTTGTAACTTGAAAATAGTATGAATATTTGTTTAACGGTAAATTCTTCTCCCTGGTCCAGTTTTAAAGGAGGAGGACAAATTGCGGTCCATTATCTTGCGATATATCTTGCAAAAAACAACTGCAATGTATGGGTTATATACACAGGCAATAATCGGAGGAAAATTCCGTCTTCATTGAATTATAATGCAATATTTGCAAAGCATTTCAATGTTGCAACATTAAACCTCAATATATTCTCCGTTGCGTTTCAAGCATTCAAGTTAAGCAGAAAAGTTCAATTTGATATTCTGCATGGAAATGGAGAAGAAGCCTTTTTTATTACGTACCTTGCAAAACTAACAGGTTCTAAATTTGTTCTCACATCTCATTCCCCGTTCATGCCACAGACAGGAATAATAAGAGCGTCAAAGTGTCCCATGAAAATGTTAAAAAGGTTAAATTTTTATCTTTTAAGAGCGGCCGCAGTTAAGGCTGATTCACTGTTTACATACAGCAACTTTTCGAGAAAATTAGTCAAAGATGGTATTCAAGTTGACTATAATAACGCTATAAATATAATTTCTCCGGGTATAGATCCCTCGTGGTTTAAAGTATCCGTTCAAAAAAAAGGAAAAATATCAGACTTGTTGTACTTTGGACGAATAGAGCATGAAAAGGGAATTGATATTTTGCTGAAATCCTTTGCGAACGTGTTTCAAAAGTTTTCTGATCTTAAACTGCATATAATTGGAGAAGGAAATTATATGGACTTAAGCAAAAGGCTTTGTAAAGAACTGGATATTAGTGATAACGTTATTTATTATGGTTGGAAAGAAAAACATGAGATTCAAGAATTTATGTCAAATTGTGATTTGTGCATTCTTCCGTCCAGAATTGAAAGTTTCGGGTTAACCATGGCTGAAGCCATGGCCGCGGGAATACCAGTCATATCTACAAAAGCAGGTGCGATACCGGAAATCATAAAAGATGGAGAAACCGGGGTATTAGTACCTCCTGAGGATATTAAAGCATTAACAAAGGCAATGATTTACGAACTGGAACACTGGGATGAAATATGGAATATGGCAAAAGCCGCTCGAAAAATGGTAAAGGAAAAGTTTTCCTGGGACTTAACAGCGAAAAAACATATTGAGATTTATAAATCACTATTATGAAAACCCCGGATTCAAAGCCTTATTCTAAAGGATATTTTTCCCCACGGAAGGTATAGACTATTTGAAAAAGGATTAATCTTTCCTTAAACCTTTTTCAAATAATATGTGGCTATAGCCAAAAGGTGGCAGCAAAAAAGATAAGAGAACATTTGTTTGGTAATATAGATTCATTCAATTTTATAAAGCACAAAGTTATTTTTTTTATACTCGGCGACAGGATAGTTTTGTCGTAAAAAGGAAGAAAATTCATTCTTGTCGATATAATCCTTACCCGGATAAATAGATAGATAGTATTTAGGGTCACTATTTTGGAGTATTTTTTTAAACGCATCCACCTTCTTTTGACCTGAATTCCCTCTTAATACCGTAACCTTTCTATCAACATAATATCCCAACGATCCAACACTAGAAGAGCTTATTATTCCGTAAATATTCTTAGAAAAATGTTTGTTAAGATCTTCAACAGCACTGGGAATTATTTTAGTTGCTTTAGGAGTAATGAATCCAGAATTGGAATACCCACCAATTATTCCAGCAGTAAGTAAAAAAAATAAAAATATCCCTGAGGGTTTTTTATAAAAACTTTCGCCTGGAATATTGTCGTAAATAAAGGAAATGGATCTGGCAATTGCCCAGGACATTGGGAACAGCCAGGGGAGGTAATAATAGAGATGTAATTGCCTATTGATTAAAACGAAATAAGCGAAGAAGGAAATTAGCCAAGAAATAAGTACAGAGTCTTTTTTTTTAAGAAGCCCCAAACCTAAAATAAATAATCCGAACCCAATGGGAGTTAAGATTACGCCGGAAAAAAATAGAAGCTGTGTTTTATAAAAAGAATAATCTGTTATCCAGGAAAATGATAAAAAAGGCATGTCCTCTTTCCCAGCCGGCCCAATGATTACATTCGCATCAGCTAAATGAATTTGGTAAAAATTATTGGCATGAAAAATCCATAACCAACATGGTGCCAAAATGGAAAGCGCGATGAAGTAAATTTTCCAAGTGGAAAAGATACGAACCCCGTATTGTTTAATAGACAGGCATAAAAACAAAATGCCTATTGGCTGAATAGATGCATTTAGCACAAAAAGAACAGCACCTGAAACAATAGTTAGGCAAAAATTTTTCCACTGCGGTTCCCTGAGGTATTTATCGAAATAGTAAACAGTTGCCATTAAAAAAAATAACATGGAAGGGTTTGGCTGAATTGCTCTTGTGTAAATAATTGAAAGAGGGGAAAAGCAAAAAATCATCAAAGCTATTTTTGCAATGCGTTGCGAAGTATAATTTACCAAAAAGCGATAAAAATAAATTCCGGCTAATCCGGAAAGTATAATAGAAATAAAACGACCAATCCATTCCTCGTAGTTGCCGTATATTTTACATAGCAGTGCCATTAGAGCACTATAAACCGGCATTTCTGGTAAATAATAAGAACTGCGATCATCCATATACATTTTAGGATAAAGGAAGCTCTCCAGAGAAATACCTTCAATGAATAAAAATTTTGAAACAGAGGCAGTCAAGATTTGCCTAACTCCCCCACCTTCTAATATTGGTTGGTCTATATTAATGAACCTTATGCACCAAAACAAAAAATAAAATATTAAAAAATTGTTAGAGAAAATTTGGTTAAAAATAGATTTAATGGTGGTATTCTCCAAATTCAAGTGGTTTGGATCTATGATAGAATCTTTTCCCATTATTTCTCTTTTTCTCGTATCTAACTCCTATGAATCAAGCCCTGATGTATATCTTCAATGATATTTCCCATTGAGTAGTCATGGCCCCAGTCGGGATAGTGTTTTTTGAATTTGGATACGTCGCTGATATACCAAATGTGATCACCCATTCTATTCTTCTCAGAATATTCCCAATTCATCTTCTTGCCCGTAATATTTTCACATATTTCTATTGCTTCAAGTACAGAACAATTACTGTAACGGCTCCCTCCCATATTGTAAACTTCTGCGATCCTAGGTTTTTTAAAATAATGGTATAAGGCATTTACAAAATCATAGCTGTGAATATTATCTCTGACCTGTTTCCCCTTATAACCAAAAACAGTATATTTATCTCCAGTGATAGCGCATTTCATCAGGTATGATAGAAAACCGTGCAATTGAGTCCCTGAATGGGCTGATCCTGTTAAACAGCCTCCTCTAAAAATACCTGTTTTTATCTGAAAATATCTTCCATATTCTTGTACTAAAATATCGGCAGCTAATTTTGATGCCCCGAAAAGAGAGTGTGTATTTTGGTCAACACTCATTGACTCATCAATTCCATACATATAAAACTTATGATCTTTTTTTATCTCCCATCTCTTTTCATGCTCTACTAAAGGTAGCTTATTTGGTAGGTCACCATACACCTTATTAGTAGAAGTAAAAATAAAAACAGATTCAGGGCAAAACCTTCTTGTCATTTCAAGCAGGTTAAGGGTTCCGTTTGCATTAACACTGAAGTCAGTAAAAGGATCTCTGGCAGCCCAGTCATGAGAGGGTTGCGCCGCCGCATGTATAATTAGCTCGATATCCTTGTTATGCGTGGAAAAAACTTCTTCCATAACGGTTTTGTCACGAATGTCTTTATGAATATGTATATAGTTTTTATAGTTCTTTTGTAAAAGGTTTTTGCTCCATTCAGTACAGGCGTCGTCACCAAAAAATGTTTTGCGCATGTTATTGTCTATGCCGATAACTGCAAAACCTTTTTCTATGAAAACCCTAACGCACTCAGATCCGATTAATCCTGTGCTACCGGTTACTAATATTTTTTTCAATTAAATATCCTTTTGAGAAATTTGCAACGATTCATATTTTTTTATAACTTGCCTTATAAAAATGGTTAGCAATATTTTAGATTTTTTAGTCAAGTCTCTTTTCTCTTAGCTTACGAAAGAATAATTTGCATAAAACAAGAAAATAATATGGGCCTGTTCTTGCCAAATTAAAACTTGAAAATCCCATATTAACAGACCTGTTTATCCATGAAATTGGAACTTCTTTTACATTGTACCCCTGAAGAATAGGTAATAAGCCAGTTTCTGCATTGGCGGAAAAACCATTTGACTCAATCTTTAAACGTTTAGCTACTTCGCGCTTCATCAACTTAAGGTTGTTTGAAATATCTCGAAAATGTTCTTTCAATAAGAAATTTGCCAAAATATGGAACCCTCTGTTTGCTAAAATTTTTGTAAAAGCATAATTCAAAAGTACACTGTTACGGGAAAACCGGCTGCCTATTGCGACATCCGCTCCATCAACTATGGCATCAAAAAGATCCGTAATCTCCGGCAAAATATGTTGGAAATCGCAATCCAACATAAGGATGTATTTGCCATTGGCTACCCCAAGGCCGTCGCGTAAAGCCCTTCCGACTCCATTTGGCATTGAACGGCGGATAAGTTGAACTTTTGGGTAAGCCCCACTTAATGCCTCCGTTATCTCCGCTGTTTTATCGACACTGTTATCATCCACAATGATAATTTCAACAATGTATTCATCGTAATAACCAATGAGATGTTCTATTAAAGGCGTTATGTTTTTCTCTTCATTGTGGCAAGGAACTATCACCGATACCTTTCCTTTTAATGAATCATGTTTTGTGAGATTGATAATCGGTCTTTTCCAGTTTTCAGAGGGAGGGTTTTGAGCCCATATATAAAGTGCACCGGCAAAGTTTCGCAAGTAAGGTGTGTTTTCTAATATTAGACTTAAATTTTGCATGGGCCATAAAAGCTTTTTGGGAATTGGGGGGTAGAGAAAATCATAAGGGAGAATTTTTATGCCAGTATATCCGATTTCAGAAATAATAGTTAAAAGCTGTATTTTGTTCCTTGGTCTAAAATAGTAGTTATTCTTATTTCTTAAAAAAGGCATTAACCTTGAGAATAGCATTCGAGAATTGAAATAAATATTCCAAGGATTTGGTTCAAAAAATAGAATTTGGCCGCCAGGCTTTAAAAGTTTTTTTACCTCAAACAGTAAAGAACAGTTCTCATCATTGGTCAAGAGATGCCATCCAATAATAAAATCAAATTTGCGGTTTTTTAATTTAGAAGGAAAACCATCCAGAAGAATAGCCTCAATTGGTTCATCAATCCATTTTTTTTTCATAATAGTGTAGCAATCTGGATCAAAGGTAGCTGCGCAAATGGGGTTTACACCTTTAGTTAGTTGAACAATTTCATTAGACCATTGCCCTGCCGCAGAGCCAAGTTCAAGGATCGTTTCTCCAGGTAAAACGTGAAAGAGATGGCGAACCATTTGTGCGCGCCATTTTAATCGGAAATTTAAAAAATAATCTACATTTTCCCAATAATCAATGCGAGCCAGTTCCAGTTTTTTTAGAATTTCTGATAATTCCATAAAAGTTAAAAAAATTACGCAATTTAAGACGAAAAAGATTTTTGCAATCTTTTAATGCAGATTTTAGTATCTTAGAGCTTTTATTTTCGGCTGTTTCTGAAAATAAATCCCTGATGAGAAAAAGTATTCTCTGGGGTTTTCTTAAAAAGTAAAAAATATAAAACAACCCTTCTCCTATTATTACAAGAAAAGAAAGCTCATAATCATTAAACTTTGGATTAAAGGACTTCTTTCTGGCTCCAAAATCCTGAAAGGTAAACAAGCTCATCAAATAATCATCTGATAACTCCGAAATAACTCCATTTTCCTGTAAGTTTCTGAATGATTCTGTGTTGGGTTGAGGCGAATAACTATTTAGATTAGCGTTTGTAAATCCTATTAATGCGCATTTTATAATTGCAGCGTAAGTTCTTAGAATGCTTGCATAACTATCTTCTGGGAATCCTATGATAAAAAAACAGCCTACATTAATACCAGCCTTTAGTGTTTCCCGGGCAGATTTAAACATACGATTCAGGTTGACCCTCTTTTTAATTGCTTTTAAAACCCTGGGATCACCGGATTCAGGCGCAAAAGAAAGTTCATGGCACCCAGCTTTCTTTAATTTTAGGGCTACTTCATAATTAATGCACTCACTCCTGGTCCCTGCTGGCATTTGAAAAGTAATTTTCATGTTTCTTGAAATAATCTCATCACAAAAATCAATAATCCAATCAGATCGAACCAAAGCAGTAAGGTCTTCAAACTGGAAATCTGTAATATTATATTTCTCCTGGTATAACTGCATCTCATCAACAATCTTTTTATAGTTTCTCGGTATCCACCGGGTTGTCCACATATTTGGATTAGTGCAAAAAGTACATTGAAAGGGACATCCCCTTGTGGCTATCATTGGAATGAATCGTCCTTGAGATGAGCCATGTGGCTGGTTATGTTGAATATAGGATTCTATTTTGAACAAATCCCAGGCAGGCAATGGGATAGAATCAATGTCTCTTATGCGGGGTCGTCTTTCATTAATTTTAACCTGGCCAGATGAATCTCGAAAAGCTATTCCTTTGACATTCATTAGCGGTTTTCCCTGTTCAACATATCGTATTAGTTCATCAACAGTTTCTTCACCCTCGCCCAGGACAGCAACATCAAAAGGAGCTTGTTTCAATGAAAATTCAGGGAAGCCAGTAACGTGCTCGCCACCAAGAATTATAAAGACAGATGGAAATTCTTTTCTGATAACCTTAATCAGTTCTCTTACATAAATCCAGTTTGAGGAAAACATACAACCCAAACCAATAACTTGGACGTCGCAAGGAACTTCACTGACAACTTCATGGCTATCTAAGCCTCGAACATAAACATTTCTAAAAGAAAAATAGTTTGTTAAAGCGGAACCGGGACCGTCAATAAGAGTCACTTGGTGCCCGGCTTGTCTCAAGGCTGCGGCAATATAAGATAAACCAATGGGAGGCATGCAAACCGTTGAAACGAAGTTAGTGATAGAAACAAATTTAGACGGTTCAATCAAGCAAATATTCATAATTTTTTAGCATTTTTATTTGATGTCTTATTAAACGCCTAGCAATTGTGTTCTATTAAAAAATGTTCTTTTCCCCTTTAATCTCATGTAAAATCTACTTTTTAAGCTGAAGCGCTTTAGTTGTTTATTCGGATCGTTGAGGACCTTTTACTAATGAGAATTTCTTTGACATAATGTTCGTAAGCAGACCATTAATTTGTTATTTATGATTAACGAACATTTTCACCAATTGCTTTATATTAAACAAAATATTAGTAGATATCGCGCATTCAAAGGTACAAAAACAGTTTGTATTTTTAATGAATCTTCGTATATCATGAGCCTGGTTGGAAAACCACAGTTTTGAAAAATTAAAATCTACATCCCGAATATTTCCAACTTTTTTATTAAGCAGCTCGCAAGGGAAAAAATCTCCATTCTCTGATAAAACTGCACTGATACTACCTGCCAGACACGGTAGAACATATCTGCTTTCTCTATAGATGGTAGATATTATTTTCTTCTGTAATAATTCCTTTTTCTGAAGTAAGCTGCTTCCCATTAAATTTAAATAACCCAATTCGCCTTTCGCCCATGATTCTTCCTGAACTTTTATAAAGTCAAAATAATTTTCAATGTCTATCTCTCCTAAAGGGCTCAACCTAGGAGCTCCTCTCAACAGGTTAACAGTCATCGTGTCTGGTTTAACCACATCTTTAATAAATAAAGCCAGGGGCTTCATCTCATTTTGATTCTCCGCGTTACAAGTTGTTACAGTAGCAACATTAAAATTATTAAAGTGCTTTTTTAGTTTTTTGAGTTCTTTAATTGTATTGATTGCTTTTTTAAAGCCATCGTCAGTACATCTAATAGAATTATGAGTTTCTTCTAATCCATCAATGGACACGTACACTACTAAGTGTGTATTTTTGCAAGATTGACAGATTTTAGAGACAGCATTGATAATTTGATCCTGCAAAATACCATTAGTGGTTATAGTTAAAAATTTAAGCTTATTATTACGGTAAAATATTTCTGCAATTTTCGCAATATCTCTTCTCAAGAACGGTTCCCCTCCTGTTAAGGCTAACCAAAGGAGATTTCCAATGCCATGTGATATTTTTTCAATCTCTTCCAAGGACAATTCATTTTTAACTTTGTTAAGGTGTTCGCTATAAAAACAGTGTTTGCATTTCAAATTGCACCGGGAAGTGACAAAGAAAATAAGTTGTAATGGTTTTCCAGCGTGAAAAAATATTCGTGGAATAAACCTTAGCAGGTTAGTCATTTTTATTTCCAGCTAAGATGCCATAAATTAGCGCAAGAGCAGACACCATGAAAATTTCGAAACAAACAACATAAGATTTTATGCCGAAAAAAAAATTATGCTTTTTAACGAGAAAACACATAAAAGGCATAATTGAGACAGAGTATAAGACTAAAAAAAGTAATGGCAGGGATGGAGTGATTTTAATTGCAGCAAGAGAAAACAAAAGAAATACGGTTGATGCGCCGGATAGTTTAAAAGATAGTGGTAACCCATCAGCTTTGAAATTATTAGCAAAATTATTGAGTTTATAAGCACCCGCGACAGCAGTTTTCTTAAAATAATCGGTAAGTAAACTCACGTGTGAATAATATTTCAAATGGGTTACTTTCAGATTAGTATCCAATCTTGAAAGATAGCCTTTTTGTTCAAACCTATGGCCTATTTCCATGTCCTCATAATAGTACATTTTTTCATTGTATCCTCCAACATCTTCAAAAACTTCTTTCTTTAACGCGCAAAAGTAAGAGTTCGAATAATTATCATGAACCAGTGCCTCTGAATATCTGTACACTAAAATAAAATTTTGAAGTTGAGTGAAATAATTAGCTTCAGGAATATTTTCCGTATAAACTCCGCATATTATAGATGCATCAGAACTACGTAAAGACGTTATAATCTTTTCTATCGAATCGGGTTGAAGCAGAATATCCGCATCGAGAAATACGAGTATATCCCCCGTCGCAATTTTAGCGCCGAGATTTCGTGCCTTTGAAGGTCTTACACAATTATTCAACTCTATTATCTTAGCGGGATATTTTTTTGCCTTTTCAACAGTATCGTCGTCGGAAGAATCATCAACTAAAATAACTTCACAATTCTTCATTGTCTGGTCTGAAATGCTTGAGAGACATTTATCAATTGTACTACTGGCATTACGCATAGGTATAATTATAGATATTATTTCCTTATTATTTTTCATATTATTTCACCTGTAACTTGCACCAAAACAGACCTTAATCGTATGACCAATAAAAATTATTAAAAAATCTCTCAAAACGTTAGTTTGCTATTTGTTAGTAGATTAATCTGTCCATTTTTCAATCTTCCTTATCTCAAAATAAACTTTTTTTATCACTAAGCATTTGTGCAAGAAATTTCTTGCACGAAGGTTATCAAAAAAAAGCAATCTGCTCGATTCCAAGGGCTTCCAGATATTTGCAACTCCATTTTTTGCCATTAAGCCAAGATCTTAACTGATTTCAACGTTTAGCAAAATCATAAATTCTAAAATCCGTAAAAATCCGCCAAATGACTTAATCGCCCAATGATATGTTTAAACGGCGTCGAAGTCCCTATTTTACCAGCCTTAAATGAACTTACAGCTTTGCCTTGATTTACAGGATCTCTGGAGTTATTTTTTTCCTTTATCTTTAACTCTTTAGGTACCTCCTCTTTAAATAAATTTTTTTGGGAATATCCTATTATACGGAGGTAACCTTTATAGTTTTGTTTCTTTTTTAAATTTAATATGCAAGATTCAGATTTCATATTAAATAAAAACAGGAAAAAATCAAGCATGAAAGTTTAATACGAAGCAAAAAAATAAAGATAGAGAAGATTGTCTATTGATAATAGCTTTATAGTATGAATTTAGTCTCAAACCGGGAAGAAAAGCTATTTTTATACAATTTGGAATTATACTTTCATATCAAGTGAAAGTATGATATCTTAAAAAGTTGGTTTATCAACTTATTAAATTGGAGAATGAATGATACTCAATAATT
>PVBE012256923.1_pt1 | contig 25293 bp, 12 predicted proteins | sample 1631181 | NCBI WGS metagenome assembly PVBE01 (sample SAMN08397723, study PRJNA350692) | Marine metagenome, whole genome shotgun sequencing project. | isolation source: water | place: Pacific Ocean | collected 2012-04 | reverse complement strand
CGTTAGAATGACATTACCATCAGTAATAGCACAAGCATTTGCACCTGCTAGTTGAGTCTTGACATTAACTTTCTCAGCAAGTCCACCATTAAAGATTGATGTACCCGTGACTGTTAAATCACCAGCGAACGTGGCGTCTCCATCAGGTGTAAATGTGACTTTAGCTGTAGTACCTTTCTGCAGTACATAAGCAGAGGTTTCAGTAGTATCACTTTTTAGTTGCTGTAGGAGTTGCCCACGACTTCTAAGTGTAAAACCCTCACCACTAGCACTAACTTCATCCCAGTCACCAATAACAGTGTTTCCAGCGAACGTGGCGGCTCCATCAGTTTGGAGATCATCTCCAATGTAGACATTGCCTCTGACATCTAGTTTTTGCGTTGGGTAAACTGTGCCAATCCCCACTTCCTTCGCTGACGCATCAACAAAGAATGCATCCGTGTTAATTGTTAGATCACCAGTACTGGTGATATCACCAGTTAATTGAGAAGCAGCAACTGAACCAATAAAATTAGGAGCCTCAAAATCTTTATTACTTACCCACTTATCCCCAGTTGAGCTGTAAGTAATAGTCTTGTCATCTGCACCCTTCAAAGTTATACCACCAGTATTGGCAGCAGCATCAGTTGTAGATCCCTTAGCAATAACAATGTTCTTATCCTCTACCTCAAGTGTGGCAGTATTCAGAATTGTCTGAGTACCGTTGACTGTGAGCGTCCCACTCAGTGTGAGGTCAGCACCAGTTGCACCTGCTGCAAGACCACTAGCAGTGCCAACGCTGGTTGCTCCTGTTGCTATGTTATTAACATCACCAGCGAGTTCATTAATCTCTACTCTCTGTTGTTCTATTGTAAATGATGTTGATACGTTTCTTAATACCATTGTTTTAGGATCCTCTTAGTATGATGCTACAGCCCTTAGATCCTGGATCTTAGGAACAAATGCGGGGTTGGTTGACTTCATAATAATCTTAATGGCAAATGATGAAAATTCAGGAAGATTGTCAATACTATAAGTTAACTCTTGATATGAATCTTGTTTTTCAGTAATACCGCTAATAGAATTTTCAGCAGTAGCAATTACATCAACATCTGGTATACCAGTATCATTAAAATAAACCCATTCAATATCTTCAAAGTTTTCCTGTGAAGAAGACTTCTTAAGTCTATACATCACCGCAACATTATTAATATCAGTAGTATTTAGAGTGATCTTGGTGTCAATAGCAGTGGCTGGATTTTCTATAGAAACTTCTTTAGTCACATATGTTGCAACATTAGATCCATCCTTAGATTTAGTATCCGAAACATAATCAACACCATCAGAATAGGTAATTTTAGATATCTTAACATAATCTTCTGTTCCAGTAGTTTGTCCAGTCCATCCTATGATATCATCCACACGGAAAATATCAGCAATTTGTGATGGAGATAGCCCAACTGCAGTTCTTGTAAAAATACCAGATCCATGAGATGTATAATCATCACTAATTGGTCTCTTATCATTAACAACCGTCAGAACTTTATTATTACCATTCCATAATACAACTGCACCACTTATTAGATTATCATAAGTCTCACTAATTTGAGTAGAATCTCTAACATATACAGTTGATATAGGTGAAGTCTCATTAGGAATAGTAGGTATGATTTCAGTAATAGGATCTACAGTAACTACAACCTTAGGAACACCTGCATTTGCTCCTGTAGTATCTGGATTTAAAACAGACTGAGTTTGAGCACTAAACTTCAGTCCTTCTCCTTGAGTGAAAACGTTTACAGTATCAACTCTTACCGTCAGTCTTGTTCCATCAACTTTAAGAATAGTTCCTGATGCATTAGTAGTAATACCAGAAACTCTCTGATTTGTAGTAATATCAGTAGCAGTACTATTTGTTACTGTAAATGTCCAAACAGGATAGAATTCAATAACCTGATCCCTACGACCAAATCTATCTTCTTTTCCTTTAGCACTTTCAACTCTATTAGAAATAGTCTTAATAGAAGATCTAGACAGATCAATCAATGGAGATAAATGACTAACAGTACTTGAAAGATCAAGTTTATATGTTAAAGATCTATCAATATTATTAGAAGTCTGATTAAGTCTTGATGCAAGAACTTTTTGATTGATAAAATAGAAATCTTCATTCAAGAAAGTCTTTTCATAATCAGATTGTGTATATGAAGTAAATGTTCCTAAGTTATCATCTATAGGTGCAATATTTGTTGTTTTAACTGTAGCATCAATTTTCGTTTGACTGAATGATAGATTAGGAATAAGAGCATAAATCTTTTCAAACTTTCTATTATAAGAAGCAACAATTCCAGATCCACCACCAAATGCACTACTAGAAGCTTTATTAACTGATGCTATATTATAATGATCAATACCTGAATTTGTAACCAAATATAGTTGGTCATTCAATTCTGTTGAGGTGATACCACCAACATTAATTGATCCCTTAAAGAATACATACGAATTATCACCAGAGACAAACCCATTGTTTGAATGATTAACTTTAACAATTGATCTATTATTCTTAAAGAGGTTTGATGTAGCAGTTGATTCCGAATCTGCATAAGTTTCAATTGGATTAGTATCTAATAATTCAAATCCAAGATCATCATTAGTAAGAAGCAGTGAAGCAGATCTTGATGTGTCAAATTCTGCACGATGTAAACTAAACTTAAGATCTTCAAATAGATCCTCTGTCCAAGCATTAGTATTCTGAGACTTAAATAGAGAACCTAAAGCAGGTTGTGTTGTGACAGTTGTACTTGTAGCAATCTCTGTCTCACCAAGTTTGGATGCCCATACAAGGTAATCAATAGAGTCTGTCTCAAGAACAAGAGCATACTCAGTATCATTCTGTAAATAAACAGGATAATCAAACGTAAACTTAGTTGGAGTTGTAGAATCAGTTACTCCAGCCTCATCAATAGCAATACCCATACGAACTGCTGGTGTATCAAGAGTAATGGAAGACTCAATTATTGCACCAGAATTTCCAGTTCCTGTACCACGTATAATAACTGCTGGTGGTTCAGTATACTCTGAACCTGAAAGAACGATTTCAGTATAATATACCTTACCGTTAGAAACTCTGACTGTAGCAGTTGAATTACCACCACCAGGAAGTTGAGGACTCTCAATAGTTACAATTGCAGAATCATAACCAGTACCTTGATTAGTTACATAAAGATCAGTAACTCTACCAGAATCTTTGACAATTTTTAAAGATATATTAGTATTATCAGCATTATTTGTAGCAATCAATGATGGTACTGAAAGTATTTCATCTTGCTTAAAGGAAGTACCATTATGATTATCTAAAACTAAAGTATATACCTGATCACTTGATAATGAGAATTTATCGGAAGAAGATGCAGTAACTTCAATATTATTCTTGTCAAATACACGAGAAATAGGACCAGAAGCATTAGAAGATGCTCCTGTTACTTTCTCTCCTTTTGTCACACTAAGAGTATCACTAGCAACAACCCTCAAATAGGTATCAGGAGTAATAACAGTTTGTGTTCCAGGAACAATATTTTTGCCAGGCTTACTACTCTGTACATCTGTTAGATATACTCTAATAGGAATCTTATTACTCTTAGAATTAAAGAATAAATCAACACCTGTTGTAAAGACCCCACCTTCAAATCCATCTACAGTAAATGTTTGTGCAAGTGGATTTGGCCTAATTGGATTTTCTGTATTGCTGTTAGTTACCTGTGTTCCCTCATTTGACTTGAAGAATGCTGGCGAAGTTGAAATAATAGAAGAAGGATTCTCTGGAATTAATCCTGTAGCATAGTATTTAACTTCAGCATATGTTTCTACATCATCTTTAGAAGCATCACTAATACTAGATGTAAACCTTATTGTCTTAGCACCAGTAGTAAATCGTACTTCATTCGCATTAGCATCATAATCTACTTTATTAACATCACCTGGCCATACACTGTTCTCTCTAGGTGGTTGACCAGCAGGAATTAAAATAACACCACTAGCGTTACCATTCTCATCTGTAGTTACAGATCCATTGAAAGATGTTAAAGAATTACCAGCAATTCCTGTATACCTATTATCAGGATTAACCCAACGACTAATATCTTGTCCTTCCATAAAGACATAGATCTTTGTATTTGGCTTTAACCGATTAATAACATACTTAACAGGAACACTTCTAGCAAAGAATGAAAGCGATGTTGCTACGACACTAGAACCAATTCCCTTTGAAGAAACTCCTTTCGCAATCTCATTATTCTCAGGACTAATATTTGAAGAACTACCTACAGAAGCAGCAGTAACAGTTGAATCTGATAGATCAGTGTTTATATCAGAGAATGAACCAATATTAAAGAAAGATCTATTTGCACCTATCCAATTAATTTTATATGAATTATAGAGACTTGAGAATGCATCTCTAATATTACTCTTAGAAAGGAATATAGAATATAAATTTGTATTATTATCAATTACTAAAGGTGCTACTGAATTATCATACCAAGAATCTACGGTTGGTCCAATAAATGAATCACCAACATACTGTAGAACCACAAATGGGTTTGGATTAATAGTCTTAGTAGCAAAATCATTACCAAGTAACTTCAATTCTGTATATGGAAGAGTAATACGATCTCCAGTTTTCTTATAACCAGCAGTATTCCTTTGATCATCTCTTGTATTAACTTCTATTAACTTAAATGAATCCTCATTTGACTGAGATCTCATAACAGATTGTTGTGTATCAACTGAACACTTATAATCAGATGACTGAAGTGATCCAATACGATGAGTCTCAAAATTGTCAACAATGAAACCACTCTTAAAGCGATTAACACCAGAACCATCAATGATCTGCATATTTAATGCTTGCTGTTCTAGAATACTAAGTGTTGTATAGTATTCCAAACGTTCAATACGCTTCTCAAGTTTACCGATGTCACGCATCGTATAACGCTTGTTATCAACTGGAACTATTCTTACATCCTTATTTGATTGAGTGTATGCAGGAACATAAACATAATATAGTGGAATAGCATCATTAATAGGATCAGGTTTAGATGGATTAAGAGAAGAATTTCCTGCCTTAACTAAGAAAGAACCTTTCTTATCTAAGAATACACCATCAATCCTATTAAGATATTGAGTCTGTGTAAATGAGAATGTATATTCTAAGTTTGAATCTGGAGCAGGAGTACTAGAAATAATACCACCAGATCCAGAGAATGACCTTGTATTAGTAGATCCAAGTAAAGAATTATCTTGATAACCAGAAATGATAGCGTTATTGTCAACCTTAGGTCTGAAATCTAAAACATCCTTAAGTGAAATTTTTCCTAAAGCAGGAGAATTGTAAGTAGGAATATCTTCTGGACCAACTCCAGCTTCATGTAGATAAGAATCTACCGTACAGAAATCACCTTGAGTATGATCAAAATAATCAAAACAAATAACTAGTTGTCCGTTAGGAGATTCAAATCCTGGTTTTAATATAATTCTTGATACATCATAAACAGTATCTCTTTGTCCATTATCAAAAGTAAATCTGTTACTGACATCAGTACCAGTAACAAGATTTCCACTCTTGTCTATAGTTGGAGGATCTTGTGTAGAACCTTCATAAACATACTTCAGTTTATAAGCATCAGAATATGTGTATATCTCAACACTCTGAGTATCATAATCTTTTCCACGGAAAGGAATAATTCTATCTCCAGGAGATACAACAACAATCCTCTTATTAATAATTGATGTCTTGAGCCTTGGTTTTGCCTTATTAATTTCTAAAGTAGCAGTCAATTTCAATACTGGGAAATTTGATCCAGTCATTGTGCCAAAATAAGTATCTGGCAAATCTATTACAACACTTCCAGAAGTCAGACCACTTGTTGCATCAGTAGATGCTGAAATATTAACTTGATCTGATGTGATATAAACAATATCTCCATTGACTATATCAGAAGCACCACCTTTATCTAAAACTGTTATGAGGAAATTACTTTCATCAAAAGTAACAAATCTCTGCGTTCCAAAAGGTAATTGAGCAGCAAATGTGATACGTCCACCACTACTGTTACCTTCACTAATAAAATCTCTCCTCAAATAGTGTTTAATCTTAGAATCTTCACTATCTGCAACTATAGAACTAACTTCTTTTGTTCCAGTCTTATAAAGAAGAGTTCCTTGATTGAAATTACTAATAGAAGGACGAACCCTAACAACACTAGTATTGCTTATATTCTCAGGTAATGCTCTATCAAAATAAATTCTTGATTTCAATACACCAGAGGGTTTTGTCGCATACTGAACTACACAACGAACAATTGTATCCGTTGTATCTGAAAATAGAACAAGATCTCCTTGTTGTAGTATCTTTGTACTATCTCCACCAAATCCATTACACTCAATATACTTTCTTCCCTTATCACCACTAAATGTAAAGTCTGTTATGGGAGTAATCTCTGTATACTTCTCTTTATTGATTTCAATATCAGCAGTATACTTATTAGAATTACTAGAACCAAATTCAGAATAGAATGACTTGACATTCTGTGGAGTGTATGTTGTTACTGCATTTCTAACAAGAACAGGAGTAATTACTGCTGCTGTATGTGGATCTGCAGCACCACTCTTCTGTTTCACACTAATAACAGGTGGTCTAGAATACTCAACATCAACGAACTGCCTATTTACAATCGTTGCTGCAAGAACTTTTTCACTAGTGTTTATTTTTACATCAATCTTAGAAGAATCATAATTTACTCCATCAATTGTAATAGTAGAACCAACTTGATAACCTGCTCCCCTATTAGTAACAATAAAATGGGAAATTGTATTGTTTTTAGCAACTCTTATAGAAGTATTCTTTTCATCTCTGATAATCTCACCAGATTTAAAAGTACCAAATAAGGTTTTCACCATCAAGGTTCTGTTCTTACTGAAAGACCCTCCACTAGTACCCTCTACAACACCGTATGCGCCGCTGTCAAGACCGTAAACATAGTATCCAGGTAGAAACGCACTACCACCAGTAATGGTGTCGTCTAAGACGATTTTAGTAAAGAATTGAGGATCAAAGTAAGATAGTCCAAAAGTAGTATTATAAACCGAAGTTCCATCATCTTTCCTACCTTTAGAAAGTATAATATCAGTATCGGTATTAAATCCTGTACCTCTTTCAATTAAAGTAAAATTACTTGGTTTTGTTATACCAATAATTGGTGTAATAGTTTCATTGTAATCTTTAATTACTCCAAAGATATTACTGTCATTTTCACCATCAATCTTTGTTCTGTAAAGTTCTCTATCACCACTAACATGCTCTGGATCATATTCAGTGAAGAAATCATCAAGAAGATTCTTATCTCCAGCAACAGTTAATTCAAGATATGTTTTACTACCAATTTCTGGTCTAATAACTTCAGTATATGCGATTACATCAATAGGAGAAATAGTATCAGGAACCTCACTAGAATTCCTTCCCTGAACCCAATATAAAGTTGATAATGCTGTCAATCTTTCATCATAAGTATCTGTTGCATCAGTACCAGATATAGTATTTACTGTAACAGTAATAACAGCACCACCGCCACCACCCAAATCAGAATCAGCAATACCTACAGTATCGTTAGCAGCATATCCTGACCCTGCAGTCAGTAAAGTAAGAGTTGGAGTTCCATCAGCAGATACAACAACATTAAACGTTGCACCAGCACCACTACCAGTAGTCGCAGTAGATGCTACACCATTATATACTCCTTGAGTTCTAGACCCATCAGCAACACCACTGTGAGTGTATGCACCCATACCACTAGAGGCTCCATTCAATGTGCTTAGGTTTACATTAGTGGAAACCTCAACATAAATTGTTTTAATTCCTTGATTTTGATCAAAAACCAATCCTCTACGAGATTTTGTCTGTTTAGAATCATTAGAAGATTCTGTTCCATTCAACCCAATAGATCCATCATTAAAAACTGAAGATAGATAAACATTTGGATATGCAGTTAATTGAGATCCATCTGCATTAAGTGGAACACTTCCATAAGAATTTGTAACCTTATATGTTGGAAGACCAGCAGTTTTTAAACGAATATCTTCTCTATTAAGAGTTTCCCTTGCCTTCTCTATAGGTAAATACTTTGTTTCCTTATTGACAATTTCATATCCTTTCACATATGCTTTGCCAGAACCAATACTAGCCAACAAATGATTCTGTGCTATCTCAGGTTGGAGACCATTTACAAGTCCAAAATCATCTAATGGATATACTCCAAGATTTCCATTCTGTTGGTAATACTCTCTAATATTGATAGAAAAATCATCAACAACATAATCACCAGACTCATCATAAGTCCTTCTTGCTAAAGTTTGATCAACAAGAGAGTAGTCTGTTTGTACTACTTGACTCTGAATAGACCCTTTCTTAATAGAGAGTAATTGAATAAAATTCTTATCTGTAATTTCATTTAACTCATATTTTGTAAGAGTAAGTGAAATCTGTAATCTATGAGCTCCTGGAGCACTATAATTACTAGAACCAGATGCATTGTCATATAAAGTAGAATTCTGTTCTGCAGTTATTAAGTTTTCGGATATCTTAAAACCAACTTTTGCAGAAGGTTTGTCGTAATAATTATCAATTAACAACAACTCTTCACTATTTCTTACAAAATATCCATTAACAAAATAAATTCCTTCTTCTACCTGAACAGCAGAAGCATATCCCATTGCAGGACTCTCTAATGACGTTGTAACGCCAGTGTCAGGATCAGTAACAGAAATACTAGTAGGAAGTACGCTTCCATCGGTTCCAACCACTAGGAGTGGTGTATTAACGCCATCTACGACCTCTAGGGTCTCACCTTGTCTAAAGGTATCTTCATTACCTGCATCACCACTATTTGTGTAATTAACATACACAATATCAGAAGCAGTTTCTATTGCAACAGCAGCATCTATAACTGTAGCAACAACACCAGAGGTTAATCCTTTTAATTGCTGTCCTTTTAGTTGAGTAATATCATACTTCTTATAAACTATCTGACCATCTACATTTGTAGGTATCTCTGATACCGAAGATAATTTAACAAAAGATAGTTTAGTATTGATTCCAACCTCACCAGGGATAACAAGTTCTCCCTGTTTAAAAGCATACTTACCAAATTGCTCAATCTGATTCTGAAGAATAGACTGTAACTGGGTTAACTCCCTCGCTTGGATAGAATATCCAGGACGAAAGAGTACCTTGTAAAAGTTATTATCCTGTGCAAAATCGTCGTAGTACGGAGCTACATTAAGGTTCGTCTTTTGAGGCATCTCACTTTGTCTCTAGTTTTAAATTAGAATTCAATTACGAGCTTAATGTCCTCAATTTGATCAGGAGCTCTCGTAATCTGCCTTCTGTTCTCTATGTATACGATATCTCCAGAGTTAGGTTCAATCTCAGGCGTTGCAGTACCACCGTTTGGAGCGATTTTAAATGCAATGTCAGCAAGTGTAGTAACTTGTGCAGTATCAACAGTTCCAGATGCGGTTGATTGAGCACCAACTACTGCATTAGCAGCATCAGATTCAAACCCACGAACAATACCAGAATCGGTATGAACATTATGAGATTGGAAATACTTTAGGATACCATTAGTAGAATCCCAAGAAACTACAGTACCTTTAGCAGTACCACCTGTAACAGTCTGTGTAATCGTTTCATCAGCAACATAATCTGCAGTAGCACCATTTAACTTCAATACAGAAGTACCACGAAGAGTACTATTTGAAGCATATGTAGTAGTACCATAATCAAGTGGATCTTGAATAATACCAATACGACGGAAATCATTATCTACAGGGAAATCACCTTGACCTTCATCATAGGTTAAGCGAACATTCGTCATAACCCTCTTAGCAAAGAGTTCTACATCAGAATCCGATCCATGACCCTTCTCTGGTGAAAGAACCAATTCAATAGCAGCAGTAGCTGTAAACGCTCCAGCAGCACTAGTAAGAGCAGCATCAGTGAATACTTTACCTGTTTCAAGGATAAGGTTAGCGTAAGTATATCCAGTACCTACATCTTCCATTGCTACACTAGTGATTGATCCACTAGCATTTGTTTCAATCTTAACAATAGCACCGTTAGCACCACCAGCATTCGCTCCATCACCATATACAGGAGTATAGAGTGTATCAGAAGCAGGAAGACCTGTTCCTGCGTTCTTAATAAGAGCAACATGAATAGCACCATCAACTGCCAATGCCTCAACAGCAGTTCTAGATGCTGCTGTTTTAGCAGCAATAGGCATAAAGTCTGTTGAAAGGAAAGCAAGAACATCACCTGTTGTCAGGGTGTACATATGCTTCCAAACATATCCACCTGTACCTGAAGGTTCAGAATATACTCCAGTAGCAGAATCAAATGTACCTTGTCCAGCAGTAGGTTGTGACTTTGGTTCGTAAGTTACGTTTTGACCAGCAGTATTAGTAGGATCTTGTCCATTGTACAAACACTTGAATACTTCATATGAACTATTCATTACATAAAACTTAGATCCAGATAATTGATTAGCACCAGTAGCAGTTTGGATACCAATAGATCCACCACCACCAGGAGATGGTGAATAGTTAGGACGATACATATCAAACTTAGGATTCGTCTGTGTATTCCAGTTATAACGGGGAACAACTAGACGAGCATTGTCACTGATAACACGCTTGGCAGCAATTAGTTCATTATAAACATCCTGTTTCTCAATTTGATTATCTAATGGTAGTGGGGGAATTTCTTCTGTAGCATACCTATAAGCACCAGACTTAGCAGTCGCAGAAGAAGTACCACCTGTGATAGTACTACCAAATGCTGGTGTCGCGGTTGCAGTTGGAAGAATGGTGTTAAGTAGAAGACTGTTATTGTGTACTTCGGCAACTACGCCGTTCCAAGTACCGTCACTAACAGTTTCTCCAACTTGAAATGTTCCTGAGATATTAAAAATCTCAAGATGAGCATCCCATTTTGAGGATCTCCCAACGAAGAAATACATTCTAGTACGATCAGCGGAGGCATCATCTGCACCTTCACCTAGCGACTCTAAGAATTGTTTCGCGTTGAAAATTCTAAACTTTTCTGAAATAATAGCTGCCATAGCACTGAGCTCGTGTGTTTGTAAGACGAATCTGGTTTATTTATACGTTATTTATTGTGCGTTCCTCATAAGTGCGCCAACTATGTGTAACTCAATGGAAGTACCATCAACACCACGTGTGCAACCTATGAAACGATCACTCAATTTACTCGTATAAGAAATTTTTTCTTTTCCTATAGATATAGTCCCTGTACTGGGGAAATTAGTAGTATTTGCATACACTACTGCACCAGTTGCAACATATCCTGCTCCATTTTCATCTGGTAAATCGGATGTATCTAACTGAGTTAGATAATTATTTATAGTTGGATACCCAATATTAAAAGAATGCCCACTATCTGACCAACCAGACCCAGGATACGCGGAAAATTGTAACAAATTGAATCCATATCTATCAAATTCTTCAATAGTGTATTCAGATACAGAGTTTCCTGCAGGAGATAATATATCTCCTGTACTCATAAATTTAGCACCTTCCCATTGGAAGAATGCAGGTCTCATTGTCATATTCTCTAGAGGAGGTGGATTAACAAATCCCCGATGATCAACAAATCCTATCTGATAGGTAGTGGAACCGATGCCGCTTCCACCGCCGCCTCCTCCACCTCCACCTCCACCAGGAGGGAGTTGAGGACCAGGTGGTCTTGAACCAGGTTCACCTGCAAGGAAACTAGAGAATCCAAGATTTGCTTGATATGCACCCAACTCAAGAATACTAGTTCCTTGAGATGTGCGATTACCCACATCAGGAACAGTTACAGACTCAACAACAGTTGGCCAGTATCTATTAATTTCTTGTGGAATAGGTCGTGGTTTACCATATGCACCATACCACATTGTAATATTAAGGAACGTGGTAATCTTTTCCTTAGAAGGAGAAGTTTTGATTGCCATATTCATAGTGGCAGGAAGGTATTCATTCCCCAAATCATATCCTGGTGGCAATCCACCACCAGGAGGTCCACCACCAGGTCCACCACCCTCAATACCTTTAATAGGAGTAATGGTAGAAAATACAGCAAGATTATTATTAACTACTTCATCTTCAATTCTTAATTTGATTAAACTATCAATTTTTCTACCACGCTGTTTAATCAGATCATACTGTCTAGTAGTAATAACTTTTGGTGGCTGTGTATATCCTGATCCAGCATCTGTTAATATAATATCAACAATATGACCATCAGAGACTTTAACTTCTGCTCTAGCACCACCACCAGCACCATCTACTGGAATAAAATGTAGTATAGGTGTACTATCATAGTTCTTAGCTTCAGAAGGACGTAATATACCCTGTTCATAAAATAGTTGTAGATCAGTCTTATTCCAAGTAATAGAAGTTACGTTACCACCACTAACTTCACAACTAACACTTAAACCAACACCATGAGTAAGACCAGAATAGTTACTTACTGTAACATATCCAAAGAAATTATTAGATACCTCTGCACCTGGATTATAAGTTTTTGGAATTACAGTTGAAGGTAACTTATTGATAGTACGATAAGAATCCTCTCCATCAACTTTAATGATATCACCAGGAAGTAATTTAGCAGAACCTCTACTTTGCTCATAGAAAGACTCTTCTGCCTTTTTAGTTCCATATAACCATTTTGCAGAATTTCTCTGCATTACACCTATATTAACAGTAAATGACTTACCAGTAAGTTGATATTCATCACTAAAATCTGCTTTTGATGCAAAGAACAAATCAGATGTATCTGTATCAGGATTATTACCAGAAAGAATAATTAATAAATTATTCCCATCAGTAGTATATGACTTAACATTACCAATAAATTTCTTAACTCCACCTATCTTTTGATATGCAACTTGGAAGAAATCATTTGTGGTATTATACCAAGATTTCCACAAATTGAAATCTGTAGGATTACTACCAATACATGTTAAAGTAATATTATTGAAATACTCACCCTGTTGATAATCATAGAATGTCAATGCAGTATCTGTATCTCTTCCATAAAGAAGAATGAGTTCCACATTGTTTCCTTTGTAGATATTTCTAGTAAATTTAATAGCAGGACCATTTATAACATAAGATGACCCTTCTCTTTGTAATACACCATCAATAAAGACTAAAGCAAACTCTGGTTTAGCAAGTGGCTGAACATCATTATTACCATCAACAATCAAGAAAGGACCAGAAGAACCAGCACCAACAGCAGAATTGTTAATAAAACATCTATTATAAGATCCTATGCCAAATGCAAAGAATTTCTCAACTGCTAGAGGTTCATATACAGTCTTTGTATTCTCACCTTGACCCCAAATAGGAGGTTGATCAAATATTACCTTATTAGGAACACTAGTCCTATCAATAACATATGCATTCTTATGCTGCAAGACTCCACTTAAAGTAATGAATAAGTCCTCATTTACTTGAGTTACAACCTCAGTACCATCTTCATAATATAAATCAAAGATCTTATTTTCCCCATCAATATAATCAGGATGACCAATTGACACTGATCCAGGACCAGTGGTAAGTATTACTCTTGCAACTTCATATAACGTATCCAACGCAGATTCAACATCTTCACATTTTGTTGGACCAGAATCAGCTAGAATATCAGAGTCTACATAACCACCACTCAACTCATTTTTCATTGCCTTCTTGGCTAAACCAACAGCATATTCAAATGCTTCCAACGTTGGCTCTAATTCACCATCAATGAAATCTAAGACCCCATTATTAAAATATAGTTCTACTGATGTAGTTACCTTCTCATTACCACCAAATCTCAAATCATGTGCTAATGCATCAACCATCAGACCAATATCTCTATAACAAGTATTGCCCAATAAAGTCCAAGATAGTGTTGGATGAACTGTCTTAATATAAGTTAGAGTGGTCTTTTGAATATATTCTCTATTACGCTCAAGTTGATTAGCAGCATCAATCCACATTCCATTTCTCTGGAATATATTTCTAATCTTCTTCAAATACTTTGCATTTAAAGTATCATCTTTAAATGAGAACTTCCTACCATAGAAAGTGACATCAGTAAGAGGTGGATGTGCAAACGTTATTTTATCCTCACTAATAGTATAAGCAACTCCTGGTTCCTGAAGAATACCATCAAGAGTAACAATCAGTGATTGATTGTTATAAGGTTTAACTACATCTCCATTAGAATCTACTAAAGTAAATTGTGTTGTTCCTTGAAGATTTCCTTTATTTGTCAATGCTCCATCAAAAGCAGTAGATAAAGTAACATTTCCAGCACTAATCTCACTATCATTAATAGCATCAAGGGAAACAGATCCAACACCCTTCTCTACGTTTAAATTGTTCAACAGAACAATACTTTGAGTAATCTGTCTCTTAGTACTTGCTACAGAAACTATTTGTGGTTTTTTCTTATTTCCAAGTTCAATAACGCTAACTCTACTAACTTTTGATGCCTCAGACATCCTTACATCAGCAGAAGAATCAATTAGAACTTCACCAAATAATTTAAATCCTGCAGGGTGAGTCGTCTCTTTGATCAATTGTCTCCAAGTATCCATTGGAGTCTTTGATTTAATCAAATAAGAATAATCTTGATAATAGTAAGAATCATGAATTCTTTGATTTGAATCACTAATCTTACCCAAATCAGAATTATAATAACCTATATTATCATAATATGTTTTGATTATAGGAGAAAACTCAGTAAAAGAGATCTTTCTAAGAGTTGCTGTATTACTTTTTGCAAGTCCTATAATCTCCTTATCTTCCCTAAAAATTCCCTTAACGTTGTTAACAACAAGAACATTAGATCCACTTCTCCAAGAAGTTACTGTAGCTCTTGCAACCTCAGTAGTTCCAGACCTTTGTATAACTGTTTCACCAACACTAAACTTTTTAAAGTCAGATACAGTAAAGAAGTAATTAGATCTAAATGTAGAACTTAAAGTTTTGTCATTGTGGTATGATCCACCATTATTAGAGATAGTTATATTCCTAGGAATACCAATATCTTTACTATTCAGATAACAATCAACATCTTTATCAATAGATCCAAGACTATTATAAATTCCAGTTACAATAGGAATCCTCTTATAATCATTACCTATATTAGTAACTTTAACTGAATTTATTTCTCCAACTGAAAATATAGATGTAGTGATGTAACTCATAGAGCCACTTCCATCATGTGTGGCTTTAACACCAGTAGGATACATAATCTTATCTGGAGTTACATATAATGTCTTTTTGGTTCCTTGAATTGGATCATCAGTTACATTAAAATAAGATACTTCAGAATCTACAATATTATTATTATCGTAATAGTAATATTTGGTGTATAGAACATCTACCTTCTTAATCTCAGGATTAGTTTTTATTCTTGGTCCAAATCCAATTCTAAGATCAACTATATTACCATCTATTGTCTTCTCTTCTGTGACTAGATTAAGATTGATACTTGGTGAAATATCAAACTTCTTACTTATCATTGAAGTATGTGATAAATCAAACTTATATTTGTAATACTTTTTGATATCAATAATAGGATTTCTAATATATACTCCATTTTGATCTGTGGAAAACTCAAAACAGAATTTTGGCGTAGTAATACTATTGACATTAATAACTCTATTGGTAGGAGTACTTTCATCTTTGAAAACAGTACTCAATGTTAATGGAGTAATAGTCGTTAAAGTTTCATCATAATCATATTTAAATATCACTTTCTGTGTACTCTTATCATAAGAGACAATAATTGGTTGTGTGGGATCTACTGGATCTTGATTAATTTGGTATCCAGCATTAAGAACATATCCAGGATCATGATAATTTACAGAAACACCATTAGAGTGATCTGCTACAGTAGTTCCATCTTGTCCTCTAAGTACAGTAATTTCATTACCACTTATAGAAACTATCTTTAAAATCTCATTACCAATTTTTAAGAAGTCGTCTATATTAAATCCAATTGCACTATCAACAATTAATTTATTTTCTTGACTAGCAAAACCAGCATGATCAATACGTACTACAAATCTAGGATCTATTAGATCTGTTTTTGCTAAATCAGTATCGCCAATAGTCAGTATATCATGTGTTTTATATCCAGTTCCTCTATTAGTTAAAGCAACTTCTGTTACAGGAAAATAATGAACTCCATCAACTACAACATCTTCTACTTTGAAATTTGCCTTAGCACCAGAACCATTTCCACCAGATAAAGCAATATCAGCATATGTTCCTGGGGTATATTTGTCACCACCATTAAGAATTTCAAATCTTCCTATTCCACTATCGTTGAGAACCCTTGCTATGACAGGGGTTTCAAGGGTAGCTTCCTGATAAATACAACTCCTTATATGATATGTTGTATCTGTAGTATTATCTGGATTAATATCAATATCAATCGTCTCACCTTCACCAACACCATGATTGGTGGTAGTTGAAAGTAAAGCTACATTATCTTGAATACTTGAGATGCCTAAATTCTCACTTAAGGAATTAATTGCGAATATCTTTGATCCAGGTGTATTAAGTAAATCTGAACTAGAAAGGAACAGAGTATTTGAAACAATAAACCCTGCAAGTGTTACTTTTACCTTAACTGTATTTTGTGATGTAGTAGTTTCTAATACTTGACCAGTAGCAACAGCAGAATTAACACCATCATTAAGAGAAAGTATTGCTCCCTTAGTGTAAGAAGCGTTTTGACTTAAAACAAGAGATAGTACTTGTGTACTAGAAGTTAATGTACCTGTATTAGACCATGTACCAGTAACTCCACGTATAGCAAAATTAGAACCAGAGAATATGTTACCTACGATTTTTCCTTGAGATAAACCTTGTGTGACAGTATCTCCATCAAATAGATATGCAGTCTCACTTAAGTAGATAAAGAGTACCTTATCAACCTGAGATTCAATTTTACTTACTGTTATACCTTTAACAGAATCTACTTCTGCTCTAGCACCATAACCACTAGTATCTGTGTCATCAATAACTAATTGAGAACCAACAGAAAAATTATCTCCACTACGAAGAATAGTAGCAGAAGATACACTACCTCTACTAACTTCTTGTATCTGTAAGAATGTTGAATCCCCATTTTTATTGATATCAGAAGTTCTCAACCTTCTAGCATTTATTGGTAAGTCGTATTGAGAAATCTCTGAATTGTAATTAGAATCAACTGGAAGAGAATAATAATTAACACCTACAAGATATGGGAATACTGGAGTGTTAACAGTACTAACAGTAATGAAGTAAGCATATGTTCCTTGTGGAAATTCTGGTGTTATACAAAAACGTCCATTATTCTTATCTAGATAACCCCGATCATGCTCATACTCATAATCATTAATAAATGTTCCTATTGGGTAAGTAGATTCAGGTGGTCCACCAATCCTTTCTGTAACAATAGAATAACTAGAAGTCATCCTAGTAATAGAACTATTAGCATCTAATGGGTCACTATGACCATAAGCACCATATATGGGGTTACCATCATATGCAAACCCTATAATAGGCGAATGAGTTGTTCCAGTGTCATTTACTCTTAATGTAGTAGGAGATGCATAGTAACCATATCCATGTCCTTTAGATGGAATATAATTCTGAAAGAAATAACCATTATCACCATCTAAATTAGTTTTATTACTATTATACTTGTCCTTTCTCCATTCTTTAATAGTTGCTGTTGCAGTTGCTCCCGATCCAGCAGGAATTAAATCAACCCTTACATTACTCTGTGTATAATTCTTTCCACCAGTAATCTTTGTAAATCCAGTGATAGCACCCTCGTTAGAGACTACTGCTACATAATCAGCAAATCTTCCTTTTCCTGCTAAATCTGTTATTCTAACTTCTGGCGGAGAAGAATAATATTCTCCAGCATTAATAATTGTAATACTAGTGATCTCACCATTTGTTACTACTGCATCACCTGTTCCATTCCTACCAGATAAAATCTCTACTGTAGGAATAGATGTATAATCACCTGGATTATCAACAATTACCGATTCAACAACTTGTCCAGCTCTTTTTGTTCTTGCTAAGTCAGAAACCCCATTAATAAGAATAAATGGATCTTGTGTATATCCAAGACCCCTTGTGTTGACTGCAATTTTTTGAATTGCTCCATTAAAGACAACTTCATCATCTTTATAACTTAAGAATGGAATTCCATTGACAGCAATACCAACATCTCTATATTGAGTCTCATAAGACTCAGTTACAGAAATAGGATTCTTTCTAATAATCTTTAAATTCTTTTGATCTTGTGCATCAGCAGGTAAAGTACCAATAGTATGTGATGGGAATCCTGAAGATGTAATATAATATGAATCAATATCTTCATAAATTGCTGAAACATTAGAATTTAAACTAACACCACCAATAGAAACAGCACCACCCACATTCCATCTAAGATTATTATGTTCATCAAATATCTTTACATCATTTGTGAGGAATCCAGCATCAGAAATATCAATCCTATCACCAGGATTTGAATATGGAACATCTGCAATATTATCTAAGTTATAAAGAACACCATAAATCAACAATTTAACACCAGAACCACTCACATTAACACCAGATGTTACAAGAGATCCTGTTGAATATGCACCAGCACCTGATCTAGTCTTAATTACAAACTGATTTACATTCCTATCTTCAAAACTAAATGTTTCTCCATCAATAAAAAATTCACCTTTGGGTTTCCACCCCATTGTGGAAAAAACATCTACCCTATCTCCACTACCAAATGCAGATAATACATTCTTTGTTAATTTTGTTTTATTAGCAATAGAGAATTCACCATTTACATTGGATTCTGAAAGGATAATCTCATACAAATCCTCACCATCATACTTACCAGAATATCTAACATTATCAACAATAGCAGATGCATATGTATCACCACTCTGCTCAATCTTCTGACCGATAAGATCTTCTACAGTACCTGATATGACTTTAACTTTAAGTGAATATGAACTAATCCAATTAGACTCAGAAGCTTTAATAGTATGGTCTCTTGGATATGCAACCTCTGGATTTGGGTCATCATTGATCAAACACTTAAACAAGAATTTGATAGAGTTATCAGTTCCCTTTGATTGATAAAAAGAACTTATATTTTTAATAAGTGTTCTCTTGTCAATGTCTCCATTTAAGTATGCTTCTGGAAAATCACTAAGATACTGTGTTTCAAAGCTTTTAATTAGTGCATATAAGAAGAGATTACTAATATTCTGTACTATAGAACCAGATGCATGATCTTCTGCTTGTGTAGTGACAAACTTACTTGTCTCATAAAGATCACCAAGAGTCGTATTACCACTTACACCACGACTAACTTCTAAAAATTCTGTATCTGTTCTACTGCCATAGAAACATATCTCATCATTTATCTTGATATAACCGCCATATTCGGGGAATGACCTAGCATCAACAACTGTGATTGTATCACTAGTAAATTGACAAAATGCACTAGTTGTTGTAGACTGTTTTAGTACATTCTTTTCGTAAAAATCAATATCACGATATGTCTGGAGATTATTAATAATATCCAGAGGTTGGCCTTGAATCTCTAATTGTTCATAATACTTCTTTATGAACTTACCAAAAAGTTCATAATCTTCATTAATGAAGTCAGGTAATTGAGACTCAACTAAGAGCGAGATTTTATTAGCAGTTTTTTGCACTACTCTTTATACGCAACGAATTTACTCTTTGACACATCTACGTCTAGATATGCCTCACGTTTAACTTCAATATCTTTATTAGCAGGCTTGATTCGCAATTCAATACGATTATCAGAGAAACTACCTTTTAAGATGGTAAGATCATACATTAATGTTTCACCTTTTTTATAATTAATAGTTCCTACAGAATCATCTAATAGGATCTTTTCACCAGTTAAAGAATCTAGTCTATATAGGACTATTTTACCATTTCTATCCTCAAGATATGAGGTATAGGTCGGGAATTCAAATGTTGTAAACCCTGTGGATGAAAGAACAGGATTGTTACAATCTATTAGGAAAGGATTCTGATAACAAACTTCATAGAATGTGGTCTGATTGATTTGTGCAATGAAATCCTTTCTCATAGTAACATTGGTATCATTTGAATTAATAGAACGATCTGTACCATCAATAACACCAATAAACTTTGAATATCTAAATTTACCATTGAATTTCTCTGTATCACTGGTTTTTAAATATTCTTGTACACCTTTTGTTACTTTTGCTGCTATTTCAGCAGGAAGCAATTTAGTCTTTGTACCACTATAATAGATATCACTATTCAATTCAAGATATAGAATGGAAGGATCAACAAATTCTGGTCTGATAGAAGCAACAGTATACTTCTTAAGATCTTTTGTTAAAATATTCTTAGTATATGCAGATAATGCAGCGGCCTCAGTGGGTTTCACGGAAAGGAATACCTTACCATATGCAGGTGGTTCTTGATCCTCTCCACCAAATACAATAATATCACTAATTGCAGGATACAATTTCCTAACAACAGAAGCATAATCGTGTGATGTTACCGCTCTATTTTGAGATCCGAAGAATTTTGGAGCATTGTACTTAATATTTGAAATATTCTCAATTGTTGCTCCACCACTTGCTGCAGCAGATGTTACAAGAGATCCTACATTAAAAGGAGTTAAAATTGTATTATTATTTGTATCTACTATAGTGCCATTAAAAGTAAAGTTCTTTGCTCCATTAGTAGCAGGTCCATTTGTTACAACATAAGAAATCTCAACAACTTCGTTATTCTTAAGTTTTTGTCCTAATATACCATCACCAAAGAATAGTTCATAATTTTCATCTTCAGTTTCATTAACAAAGAAAACTCTATCATCAGAACTAATATCTAATATATTACCTGCTTTTTCAAAAGTTTCATAAAATGTAGAACTAGCATTAGCATATACCTTTACTTTTATAGTATTAGTATCTGCAGATGAATTTTCAATAATAAATCTTTGATCTGACAATGAAGTATTAACTGTTGTCTTCGTAGTAACTAAAGAACCTTCCTGTATAGGAAGATCATCAAAAACTGCAGTACCATTATTAACTTCTGCCCTATGGTCTTCAGTTAAAATGAATTGATATAGTGAATTATCATAATTTGTTATAAATCCACTTCCTGCTTTAAAAATAATTGCTGGAGGAGCAGTTCCTGAAAATATCAAGGAAAGATCTACTGTTGCTGTTGATGTGGTAATTGACTTGGGAGTATAACCCAATTGCTTCGCTAGAGACACCACGTTGTCCCTGAGAGTAGCAGAATCTAAGAACAGTTCATTCACCACCATGTTGGTGTTAAATGCCGTGTAGTAGGTATTATACGCCAATACGTCCAGTAACTGACTGAGTACCGATCCTTCAAAATCGTAATCAGTAAAATCTGTTTGTGCCCTCATGTATTCTCTGAGAGCTGTCTTTACATCAGCAAAGTCTAAATTGTTTACTTGGGTATATGGCATTATCGCGTCCTACTTAGGAAGAACTCTACAGCAGTGGGTGGTACGTCCAAACCTATAATACTATAGGTCATTTCAACATCAAATCCATTAGAATTATAATTTGGATTACATGTCAATGACATAATCTGAATTCTTGGCTCAAATGTGTTTATTGTATATACAATATTCTTTTTGATAGATATGGAAGTACCGTAATCTAATGGTTCAAACAAATAACTTCTTATATCAGATCCATACTCAGGATTCATTAATCGCTCACCTGTATTAGTGAGCAACAAATTCACAATTGCTTGCTTAATAGCAGAAGCATCCTTACTGACAATTAAATCATCAGTAACTGGATGCTTCTTGAATGTAATATTAATGTCCTTAAAGGACAATGTAGCCACCATTTAACTGACAATATAGGAAGTCTCAGTTATTTAGCGACTTTTAACCTACTTCATAAAATGTATACTTTAGGAATAGTTCATCACCCTTGTGTATAGGATGAATAGTCTTGATAAAGTACTTATCATCTTCACACCACTTCACACAATTAGGTTCATCACTATGATTAATAAAACCACCAAGTGGTGTTCTATAAATCACTTCATCTACAATTAAATGAGACATACCTAAAACCATTCCCGCTGGAATAGATTCTTTAGCAAAGATACCTTGTCCTGCTATAGGACTATCTTTAATATGTAACCAACTATGTAGTGCTTGGTAAGTCATATAGTTCTTCCTTTCGCTTATTACGATTTCGCTTTGCTGCTAGATCTAGATAACGATCTGCATCAGTCTCAGTAATTAAAGTCATACCACCCTCCATAAAGGATTCACCTTTGCATACTTTTCCACCTAACTTATGCTCATTGGGAACATAATCGGGGTTTTGCCACATTTCTTTATTCATTTTCGGAGTCTTCGGCGTATGGGACATAAGTATTTATTTACGATTTGCCCTGTCCCCTATAAGGTTTCTTCTTAGCATTCCTAGAAGTCGCTGAAAGCTTCGTATTCTTTGAATTACCTTGTCGTGTAACTTTCGCTACAGCAACTACTGGTTGCCCGTCGTTGTATAATGCCATAATATTCTATAACTCTCTCTATTATATCACACTTCGTCTGTTTCTGGTACTACTGGTACTACATTCTCAGGATTACTCACAAAAACTCTGTCTGCGCCACCAGTAACTGCGCCAGAATCTATTAGACTTCCAATCATTGCAATAGATTTACTACCTACTAATACCCTTTCATAACCAGTAGTAATAGGCACTGTATGTGATATGCAAATTGGTGGTACACCATGTGTGTGTGGATCGGATAAATCTCCTACTACCGCTGCAGGTTTTCCCCCTATCAGCACACGTATATTACCTGGACCTGCAATTTTACTTACTGTGTCACACCAGTGTCCTGTTGCAATTGCGTCTCCCACTCTACTTGCTGCTGGACCTGGCATGTAACTATTGCTTCTACTGCATTATGTAGGTAATTTAATGTAGAAGCAATACTCTCATACTCATCAGACTTCGGTCGCTTGTATATCAATTGAGGGTTCTCCAAAATTGAGATCCTCTTCTCCAACAACGTCAATTTCTCTGACAACAATAGGAGTGATTCGTTCAACTGATTCATGTTTAATTGGTTGCCTTGAGTCATCATCTTGTCCTGAGAAACGTTTTGCTGCTGCTCCTTCAAACTCATCACAAAATTGTTCAAAGTTATTCAGAATTTTATCGTAATTAAGTCGTGGATCCATCTTCATAATCGGTTGGTGGTGTTGGAGGACCGTCATGGTCATCAGGTGCATCAAATCGTACAGCATGTTCTAGATCACCAATCCTACACTCAAGATGATTGATCTGATCAGAAATCTGTTCTAATACCTCAATAATTCTGTTAATCTGATTCTCATGCACATGTACAGCGTAATTGGGATTCTCTAACAATTGCTTATGTGCATCATCACTACCTTCATATACTGGTGGAAATGCTTCGGCATAACTTGGATCTACATGTGGTTCTCCTGTAGTATATGGTGGTTGTGCCATAGTACCATGTGTTCCATCATTCTCTACCCATTCATCTTGCCCTGTCCATTCATCAGTAGGTGGGACATATTCCCCAGGTGCTGTCGCAGTGTTTGGGTCATACCCTGGTACTGCTGTGGGCATTTCTGGAATTAGTCCAGGTGTCTGTGTTACCTCTGTACCTGGTACTGGATCTTTGATATCTACGAAGTCGCTCTCTAAAGTATTCTGAGGCGGTTGGATATTTGAATCTGTCATTGGTTTGAATCCTTTCTTAAGTATACTTGGAATATCTCCCGCAGTAAATCTTATCTCGTCTTTTTTGGTCATTTTTTTGCTGGGAAATTTTTTCTATATTATAGCATTTAAATTGCCAATTTGCAAATACTATTTAGAGCTCGTTGGGATACTGTTGTAGACTTTTGAATGGATAGGAGTCCCGCTCGGCAACCCCCACCCCGCTAAGGGCAATAAAAAACCCTGCTCTTGGCAGGGTGTTGTGTTCAGTGTCGGTCGCTGATGTCCCAAACTCCCCAATCTGTGTGAGAGGGGGCAGGTCTGAGACCTTGCCTGATCTCGTGACGGATTTGCTCTTGCTCCATTTCTTGCCTGACCATGCGAGTGCAAAGGTCTTCTAGTCCAGGTGAGCAGAGGTAACCGTTGCCTTGAGTGAGCATTGAATCCATGCCGTGTGTACCCCTGTATTATAGGGGTACGGGGTGAGCAGATCAAGCAAGCGTTACACTCTGTAATTGTTTCTTGATCTGCTTGCCTACATGATCACGGGTGTGGTATGGTATGGTGACCCGTTTGGTTGCATTCTCATGCTTGTAAATGTGGTGCTTGCCACCGTGACGGGTAAGCACCCAACCTAACGACCTAGCGAGTTTAGTCAGTTGCTTGCTGGTCATGCTAAACCAGGCATCAAGAACTCACATCTAAACCCTGCCTCTCTGTAAAATGCTAGCATCTCAAGTGCTTGCTTGTAGGTCGCAAAAGAAATCTTGCGTGGGTTGGTCTGGTCGTGCGGCATCCAGTAGCGGATGACGTTCTGAGATTTGGTCATTTAAAAATGGCGTTGGTTTGCAGTTGAGAGATCAGTACAGATTCTTGCCTGTACATTCGCTTGTACTCATTGGCGATGTGCTCAAATTTGGGCATCATCTCAGCGAGTTCTGATTCGGGCATTTCAACGTAGAGGATCTTAGTCTGCTCCTCTTGCCCCTTCCAAAATCCGACAGCATCCAAGATGGTGCCGAACTCAAGAAGGGGCATGATGACCAGGTGAACAAAATCAGTAAACATTGCCTCGCTGACCGTGCCAGCATCAGGAATGTTCCTGCCCATCGTCACTTCTAGTCTGATCATGAAAACCTCTCTCTTGACTTTTATAGTATGGCACAAAAAAAGCACCCCGTGGGGTGCTGGTGTGCAGTTCACTGATTGTCTAGTCTCCAGTTCATCGTGTCCATAACCCCTATGTCAAAAATGCGGGTCAGGTGTTTGTGGATCCTGTCGCGTGGTGCGTCCTCAAGCAAACGGATATAAATCCAGTGAGTTGAGTTCAGCAAGTGCTCAGAAAACCAGGTCATAGGGTCGCCCTCGGTACTCATTGATTATACACATGAAAAAACCCCCTTGAGG